>Ga0315289_10001122_pt1 | contig 41939 bp, 38 predicted proteins | sample YL17G11_40_MG_FD_203452 | JGI IMG/M metagenome (GOLD analysis project Ga0315289, IMG submission 203452) | Sediment microbial communities from Yellowstone Lake, YNP, Wyoming, USA - YL17G11_40 | ecosystem: Environmental > Aquatic > Freshwater > Lake > Sediment | place: USA: Wyoming | collected... | reverse complement strand
GGAGTGCCGGCTATGATGTCTTCAGGTGTCGATGTGCCGTTGTCGAGAAACGTGTTGGTCATCCTCGGTATGGGGTAATCGCGAAAAGATTCACGGCGACCGTTCCCGGAAGGAGTCATGTTGAGCCTTCTCGCCGAAATCAGATCGTGCATAAAGCCGGTGACAACGCCGTTTTGAATAAGCACGTTTCTTTTCCCCAGCGTGCCTTCGTCATCGAATTCGGTCGTCCCCCGCGCATTCGGCCAGGACGAATCATCAATCAGGGTGACCAACTCGCTTCCCACTTTCTTGCCAAGCTTGTCAGCATAAATCGATGTCCCCTTATAAATGAAGTCGCCTTCCAGCCCGTGGCCCACCGCCTCATGCACGAGAACGCCGCCCCAGCCCTTGTCGATGACAACCGGCATCGTTCCCGATGGGGCCGGCTTGGCGGCAAGCATATCGACCGCTTCCCTGGCTGCCTCTCTGGCCGCCTCGACTATGCTGTTCTGCTCGAAAAACTCAAACCCCTGGTGAGCCGATATGCGACTGCGCCCCTGGTGCCTGACCCCATCCTTCTCAGCCAGAACCTCAATCACAATCCAGATGAGGGGAAGCTCGTTTTCGGTCCTAAGTCCGTTTGAATTGGCGATAAGTCTCCGCTGAACATGATCGTAATATGTGATATCGGCCTGCTTCACGTGCGGGCTAAAGCTTCTGGCGGCATCTTCAGCCTGCCGGATCAGCTCGATTTTCTTTTGCTCCGAGATTGACTGAAGGGGAACTATCACTTGTATCGTACCTGGCGACTTCTGATTTACAGGCGCCGCAACTTTGCCCATCATGCCCGACGAGGCCACAAAAGCCGCTGTCGATGCCGCTTCCCGCAGCTTGCCGTAATCGAGTCCGTTGACATAAGCATACCCGTTCTTGACTCCATCGACCGTCCTGACACCGGTTCCTTCGGAGATTCCCACAATCGCCTCCGGAAAGACACCCTCGGATAAGCTTAAGGAAAGGGAGTTTACCGATTCATGATAGATTTCGGAGAAGTCACCTCCCCTGGCCAGTGCTTGAGTCAGAATGGCCGAAATCTGATCGTCATCCAAGACAAGCCCGGCGTTTTCTATTTGGCCCACATCTAGGAGCTCCATCAGGTACGGCGAGAAGGCGGTCATGGCGGAAAATGCGGCCATCTTGCCGAGAAATTCTCTGCGTCCTATATCCATCGCACCTCCAATATCCGGTTGAAATGAGCCCGCTGACAGCCCAGGCGGCAACTGACGTTTTGGAGCCGTCAAAACGCACTTATCTTAAGTCGGAAGAGGAGTATTTTCAACTGATTTCTGGCCCTTCATTGGACTTCATTGTCAAACTCGGATACCCAGCCTTCGATTATCCTCGCCATAGAAGTCCGAATCTCACACAGAAAGCGGTCAGTCCTATTCGGGCATGGTGGATCTTTTGGCTTGCATCACACCCTCTGATGCGTCTGGGAGTGTAATGTCTCTGTCAATAAGCAGTTCTGGAAGACACTCGTGTCAGCTGTTCAATTATGACGCAAAAACAGGAATCTGTTGCAAAAAAATGCACAAATCGCTGGAAAACCATTTAGGCGCTATGCTTGTGCCTGCATAACTTATTGTATATCAATATGTTCCTTAATTGTCCATGGGCTAGGAATCTGGCACACCTATTGCTGTTGCATGGCTCTCAGAAAGGGAAGGGTAATTTATATGCGTAGAAAATTGTTCCTTATTGCACTAAGTCTCCTGATAGGCTCGCCGGCTTTCGCTGTGCCAACTCTGCAGTTGTTCATCTCCGGCGCCACTTACGATTGGGGCACCCAGACTTGGGTCACCACCAGTGGCTCCTTTGACCTCTACGTTGTCTCGGCCAATAGTTCCAAAACCGACGTCATCGTCAGCTTGGCCCTGGCTCCCACAGATAACCCTGCTGATGTCAGCGTTAATTTTGCCGGAACCGACATACATACAGGCGACTGGGTATTTGGCTATTCGCCGCTAGAGAACGATCCTACACAATGGGATGGCGGCAACGATGATTTGCCCAGGCATGGTATTTTCCCCACATGGTTCTCGGAAATGCACACCGGCGCATATAACCGTTCGAGTTGGGTAGGAGACGTTCAGCCGGATGCCTATGGCAATTTTTGGAATCCCGCCAATGGCAGTGGCCAGGCTCACGCCCGTGGCCAGGTCAAACATTTCCACGTCACAACCGGTGGTGTTTTCACCTTCGTGCACTTTGACGCTTACACCCTGAATTCCGATGGTACCATCAACCAATTCGCCCCATTTTCTCATGATGCTGAAGCTGGATATGTGCCGGAGCCCGGTACAGCAGCGCTTTTCAGCACAGGTCTAATGGCGCTGGGGGCTATTAGTTTCAGACGCAGAAAACGGTAACCTTCCCCAAACAAGATTTAGAATGGCCGCCCTCCGAGGGGCGGTCATTTTTCATGGGGAGAGTCATTTTCTCAGGCGAAGTCTCGCCAACGATGAAATCCCTTGTCGGTCACTGGCCTAACTGTTATAATAGCGCCGCGTAGAAAGTAAACGGAGAGGTGGCCGAGTGGCCGAAGGCAGCTGCCTGCTAAGCAGTTGTCCGGTGAAGGCCGGACCCTGGGTTCGAATCCCAGCCTCTCCGCATGATGTCGCCGGAATTTTCTGTTGGAGTTGGTGAATGCATATCGAGTATGAAAAGTGCCGCTGAATCCGCCCGGGCCGCGGAGTTTACTCGCCAGGTCCGCCGATTTTGCAAGGCCAATGCCAATGAGGCCATAGTTAAGAAATACAGCCGCTTCTTTAGGGAGGGATACGACGCCTATGGTCTGGACGACAAGGCATATAATGAATGTGTCGCCCAGGTTTCCATGGAAAATAACATAACCCTCCGGCTGGCGTTGGATGCGGCTCCAGAGTTTCTGGAAAGCGGCAAATACGAGGAGACTATTTTTGCCATTCGCTTTCTCAAGATGCATATCGGGGAATTCACGTTGGACACTTTCAAGCAATTGGAGAAGTGGTTCCAACACGGCATCGGTAATTGGGCTCACGCAGATATTCTTTCGGGCGATGTTTTCCCGGTTTTCCTGATTGAAAACATCGTGCCGTTAAAGGCGTTTGAGTCCTGGCGGACGGCAGGCAACAAATTTCAACGTCGGGCAGCGGCCGTGACCCTAATAAAGACTCTCAAAGAAAAGAAAGATTTCCGCGAGTTGTTCGAATTCATCGAGCCTCTAATGACGGATTCCGCTCGCGAGGTTCACCAGGGCGTCGGCTGGTTCCTGCGCGAGGCCTGGAAGCTCCGTAAAGTCGAGACGGAGAAATTCCTGATGAAGTGGAAAAACAAATCGCCCCGCCTGATTTATCGATACGCCACTGAGAAAATGACGCCTGCCCAAAAACGGGTGTTCAAGAAAAATGAGTAATGCTTCGCAGTCTTTATTCTATTGACCTTTCTTGTAATAGCCTTATTATATCTTGTTGTTTGAAAAGTTATGGTTTTTTTGCCTGACTGGAGAACCCTATGGGAATTGCTGATGATCTTAGACAGGGCCACCTTGAACTACTCGAATTCATCGAGGGCCTTACGGACGAGGAGCTAAATCGTCCCGACACCATCGGCAAATGGTCGGCTCGCGATGTCATTCTTCATCTGGCCATGTGGGACGGCGAGGCATTGAAGGCGTTGGCTGTCTGGCGCACCGGACACGAATACGATTGGGCTTACGCCAAGGACTATCTTAAATTCAACGAGTTCTGGATTGGCAATTTCCGGCATCTCGGCTCCAGCCAGGTGATTCAGATGTTCAACCTGGTGCGCAACGCCCTGATTGCCGACTCGTCCGCAGTGTCCGAAGACATCTGGTCCAGGCGCGGTGGCGTACCCCGTTGGATATATGACGTGGTGATCGACCATACCAAACATCACCTGGAAAGACTCAGGGCATACAGAAAATCCTTGGGCAAATGATATCCTATTGGAGGCCAGATGGGATTCACAAGCGAGCTTAGAAAGAAAGCTGAGAAAATCTGGGAGGCAAATCACAACCATCCGTTCGTTCAGCATATCGGAAATGGCACTCTTCCGAAGGATAAGTTCATATTCTATCTGAAACAAGACTATATCTACTTAATCGACTTCGCCCGCTATTTCGCGCTCCTGGCCGCCCGCGCCTCAAATCTGTCACTCATGACCGGATTTGCAGAACTTCTGCACACTACTCTCAAATTCGAAATGGATCTTCATCGCTCAATCTGCTCCGATTTCGGAATCAGCGCCGAAGAGCTTGAGAAAACCGAGGCCATGCCGGATACCCTGAATTACACGTCGTTCCTGATAAAATCGGCATTGCTTGGAAGCGCCGGAGAAATGCTGGCGGGGTTCCTTCCCTGCGCCTGGGGATATGTCGAGATTGCCCAGCGCCTGAAACAAAAAGGCCTGCCCGATGAAAAGCACTATCGCCAGTGGATTGAGACCTATGCTTCCGATGAGTTCGATGGCATGGTCTTATATTACCGCGGCCTGCTTGACGACTATGCCAGCACCGCTCCTGATACCGAAAAGCACAAGATGCAAGAGGTCTTCGACTTGAGTTCGAAGTTGGAATACATGTTTTGGGAGATGGCCTGGAACCAGCGTGGCTGGCCAATTTAATTTCGCGGTGGCAAGGCAAATCCTCGGCGATCCACGTGGGCCTTGCGATAGTATGACGAGCCAAAGGGCAGGCGGGGACGCCTGCCGCCCAGGGTGAGAGACCAATGTTCACCAAAATCCTGATCGCCAACCGCGGCGAAATCGCGGTTCGAGTAATACGCGCCTGTCGAGACCTCGGTATCAAGTCGGCGGCGATCTATTCCGAGCCTGATCGCACGTCCCTGCATGTGCGGCTCGCTGATGAGGCCTATCCAATCGGCCCGGCGGCATCTTCGGAATCGTATCTGGTAACGGAGAAGATTATAGACGTCGCCCGCGCTGCCGGGGCGCAGGCGATTCACCCCGGTTATGGCTTCCTGGCCGAAAACGCCGCCTTCGCCGCCGCCTGCAAGAAAGCCGGACTCGTCTTCATAGGTCCTCCGCCGTCCGCAATAGAAATGATGGGCGATAAAATGGCGGCGCGAACGGCAATAAAAAAGGCCGGTGTCCCCATCGTTCCCGGAACCGAGAGCGCCATCGAAGATGAATCGGCGGTCGTCGATATTGCGGAGCGCATAGGCTACCCTATTCTCATCAAAGCCGCTGCCGGCGGCGGCGGCAAGGGGATGCGGATCGTTCACGAGAATTCCGAGATCAAGGCCGCTGTCAGAGGCGCCAAGTCCGAGGCGAAATCCGCATTTGGCGACGACCGCATTTATGTCGAAAAATACCTGGCCAAGCCGCGCCATATAGAAATACAAGTCATCGCCGATTCCCATGGAAACTGCGTTTATCTTGGAGAACGCGAATGCTCTATCCAGCGCCGCCATCAAAAGGTCATCGAGGAAGCCCCCAGTCCGCTGGTAGACCCAGCCATGCGGAAGATGATGGGGCAGGCCGCGGTTTCTGCTGCCAGGGCTGCCGGGTATGTCAATGCTGGAACCGTAGAATTCCTTGCGGATAACTCAAAGAGCTTCTATTTCCTCGAAATGAACACGCGCCTTCAAGTCGAGCACCCTGTCACAGAACTGGTGACAGGAATCGATCTGGCCGTAGAGCAGATAAGAATCGCAGCCGGCGAACGGCTCTCGTTTTCGCAGGACGACATCGCAATCAAGGGCCATGCCATAGAATGCCGCATTTACGCCGAAGACCCGGCGTCCGGATTCCTGCCGTCGACCGGTACGATCACGATGTACCAGGAACCCGCCGGCCCGGGCATTAGAGTCGATTCCGGCGTCTACGAGGGGGCGGAAATCTCCGTCTATTATGACCCGATGATATCCAAACTGCTTGCCTACGGCAAGAGCCGCGCCCAGGCCATTTCGCGAATGCAGAGAGCGCTCTCCGAATACCGTATTTCGGGTGTCGCCACGAATTTGGAATTCCATAAAGTAATCTTGCGGCATCCGGAGTTTGAGGCCGGAAACCTATCGACTCATTTTATAGAGGACCATTACGCGCCATCGGAGACCGGCAGACACGCTTTGCATCAGGCGATCGCGGTGGTGGCCGCCATTGCCGAGCATCAAGAGCGAAACAGACTCGCGGTTTCCGCGGTCAAAAAGAATGGATTCTCGAAATGGAAAAATGCGGGGCGCTCTCTTATGATCAAAAATTTCGCTCGCAGAGGCTGGTCATGAAATACCTGGTCACCATCAACGATGACAAATATCGGGTCTCTATCGACGGCGACCGAGCCAAGTTCAAAATAGATGGTCGCGAAGTTAAGATCGATTACCGGCGTCTAAAAGGCGGCAAGCTCCATTCGATCATCGCAGACAATATCGCCTACGAGTTCTCGTTGGAGCGCTCCAACGGCGGCTTCGATGTCTGGCACGCCTGCGGCCAAAGCCGTGTCGATGTGACGGATGAAAAATCGGAGCGGCTGACTACCTTGATGGGAACCGCCGTCGCCGGTTCAAAAGCAAGCTCCCTGAAAGCCCCCATGCCCGGGCTTGTTATCAAGGTCGAAGTCAAGGTTGGCCAGCACGTGAAAAGGGGAGATGGCCTGGTAATCGTGGAAGCCATGAAAATGGAAAATGAGCTCAAGGCGCACGCGCCGGCAATCATAAAGGAAATAAAGGTCCAAGCCGGTCAAGCGGTCGAAAAAAACCAGATATTGATCCTCTTCGAGTAGGAATTGTGCATTGGGTGACAGTTTCCGACAGCTCCGTCGCCGGCCTTTACGATTATTGTTGACATTCCCAAAAATCAATTCTAAAATTCCGATATCAAGCTGCCGCACCGTTGGATAATTCAAATACCTACGTGGCAGAATAGAAAATCACTAAACCGGGAGGTCCGAAATGTTGAAGGCAGTAGCGATCATTGGTGTTTTAATTTGTCTCACGATTCTCGGCGTCGCGACTCCGCAGGCGCAGGAGAAAACCGCGATTGGCGGCAAACTGGCATTCACCTTCACCGATCAAAAACAGGTCAATGTCGGTGATGCCGAAGGACATATGCTAAGCTTGAGTCAATCTTCAGCCAAGAATGCAAGCGCCGCACCCGGCGGCTTTATGGACGGGGCGGATGCGATCAATTTCTCGATCGGCGATCTGGTCAAAGGTAATGGCCCTCAATTCGGCTATATTATGTTTGCGATGGGAGCCGATACGACATTTGCCAAATGGGAGCACCCCACCACCACAATTATGTCCGCCGAGGGGAAGCCGACGACAACGTTCAAAGGGACTTTCAATTTTATCAAGGGGACAGGACAGTACAAGGATATTCAGGGCGGAGGCGATTACACCGGAGTATTCACAACGCCCACGACGTACACTGTGGAATGGAAAGGTGATATCGCAATAAAGAAGTAACTTTGCCATTCTGTCATTACGAGGCCTCCCGACTTCTTTTGTCGGGAGGCCGTGGCAATCTGTCGATTGTGAATGCGCCCAGGTTGTCATGCCTATCTGCGATAGCGAGTTGATAGGTCGCAACAATTTCATGGCCGGATACCCCCGCCTGACGTCGTCCTCGCGCAACGTGTGATCATAGAGCAATACAACCCAGACTAACAACGACTTCTGAAGTCAGAATTTTCGTTTACCTAAAACGTTCTGGAATAATCGGGAAATCTCAAAGAATTTTCCGTCTTGACTGCGCTTGGGGACGGATTATATTGCTGCTCGCGAATTTGAAACACAAGTCAACAGGCATAGAAGAAACCGTGTAAAGGAGATGAACCATGGCTAAAGTCGCCCGAGAGATGGTGGAAAAGGCCGGAGTCAACGTCGACCAGCTGGTGGAACTGCTGGTCAAAAACGCGGCTGCGGAGTTGACGACTTTTTATTACTACACCATCCTGCGCGCCAACTTAATTGGTCTCGAGGGAGAAGGAATCAAGGAGATTGCCGAGACCGCACGCATAGAGGACCGCAATCATTTCGAGGCGCTGATGCCGCGTATCTACGAGCTTGGCGGCAAGCTGCCGGAGGATATGAAGGCCTTTCACGACTTGTCGGCCTGCCCTCCCGCCAAATTGCCGAAAGACCCGACTGACATCAAGGCCATGCTTAAAGTATTGGTTGATGCCGAACGATGCGCGGTCAGGGGTTATACGCATATCTGCAACATCACCGCGGGAAAAGACCACAGGACTTACGATCTCTCGCTTTCGATCCTCAACGAGGAAATCGAGCACGAATCGTGGTTCTCGGAGTTCCTGGGTGAAGGGCCATCAGGGCACTTCATGCGTCGAGGGGAGACTTCGCCCTTCGTCTCCAAATTCCTGAGGTAGATTTTCCTCTTGTTCCGTCAGGTTGTAGAGAGGTAGGTCGGGTTCATTATGCCTCAGGATGGAAGGTCTTTTCGACATCCTGAGGCCGATGTCCCCCATAGTTCGGCGGGGTTGGAAAACCCCGCCTATTGGCTCCCCGCAGTTGACGCCATGCGCCGCCAAAAAAATGCCTTGACAGCTCACTCCACTTAGACATAGATTATGGGCGCATCTGAGAGATTGCAGCCATGTAGGTGGGAAGCTTGTCTCCCCACAAACTGTCGGCAGACGAGCTGCCGACCTACAGAATTACTGGGTAGCAGAGACAGGACTTATGTCTTACGATACCGGACGAATCCAGTTTCTTGAAAAAAACCTCGACCGTCAGATGGCATGGATTAGGGCCGCAGAATCAAAAATTTCGTTTGTTTTCGCAATCGACATTGCAATGCTCGGCCTATTGGCGGCAATTTCCCCCAAGGAGGCAAATATTTGGACAATTGCACCAGCCATATTTGCCGCTTTTGCGGCCTTTTTTGGACTGATGAGCCTGATATTTCTATCGGTGGCGTCGTTCCCAAGAACGAAAGGACCAAAGAGTTCCCTGATCTACTTCGCAGGCATAGGCCAGCGTGACGCTGACCAGTTCGGAAGAGCCGCGCGGGAGATGTCTGCAGAAGCCTACATCGATGATTTGTGCATACAATGCCACCGTAATGCTGAAATCGCCGAGCGAAAGTTTGCTTGGGTTCAGCGCGCGATGGTCGCACTATATCTCTCGGTGGCTCCCTGGTTCTTTGCTATCTATCTGCTTTACAATATTGAGGGATAACGGGTAGATGACATTAAGTGATGATCTAAGGCAAGAAATTGGAGCTATTTTCCGTGAATCATGGAGTACCCGAAACGGTGTGAAAGTGCCCGAACCTGAAGAACTCAAACTCAATAATGATGCCGTGGAACTCAACGCAACGGTTTTGTACGCTGACCTCGCTGCTTCAACAGGACTTGTTGATGGTTACAAACGCCCTTTTGCGGCAGAAATCTACAAGTCATATTTACACTCAGCTGCCAAGATTATCAGGTCCGAAGGTGGAACTATCACTGCTTACGACGGTGATCGAATAATGGCGACCTTCATTGGCGACAACAAGAACACAGCCGCCGCCCGTACTGCGCTTAAAATCAACTTTGTAGTGCGGGAGGTCATTAATCCAGCGTTAAAGGCACAGTATGTCGGTACGACGTACACGTTGAAACAGACGGTTGGAATAGACACGAGTCGCCTTTTTGTAGCCCGAACGGGAATCCGCGGCTCAAATGATCTTGTTTGGGTGGGACGCGCCGCAAATTACGCGGCCAAGCTTTGTGATCTACCGCCAGCCTACCCCACTCGCATTACCGCTTCTGTTTACAATAAGCTTGATAATAGTGTCAAGTTCACTAACGGCAAAGCGATGTGGGAAGCGCGAAGTTGGACTGCAATGTCCGGCCAAACGATCTACCGGTCTACATGGTGGTGGCCGGTTTGAGGTGTCATAACTTGTCCATTTTACGCTTTTTTGGGCGGCAGACGTCCTCGTCTGCCGCTTGTCTGAGAGCAATAGAAGGGACAGACCGCGAGGTCTGCCGGCCAGGAACAAAACGTCTGTGGGCCGGGCGTTTCGGGAGCTGAGTGAAGCGGATATGAGCATAAAAAAAATATTCACTGAGATTTGGGAAGGCTGGGGCTTATTCTATTATAAATTGGCTATTCATGCCCCGGGCGTTATTGCCTTAATTATTGGAATTACTTATGGATATCAGGTATTTATCAATTTAAAAAAGGATACAACGGCCATAACAAATACGGCATTTGTGATTCTGGCAACTTTGGCTGCTCTTTCATTTACATTTTCAAGAGCTGTTAGAAAGCACGACGAAATTGAGGACCGCTTGCTTTATTCTGGAGAGAGGTTTCTGCATTCAGCTCTCTTTAATTTGCAAGCTTCTCTTATCAAGTACATTGTTCTAATAATAAGGCCCCCAAATATCGCTGCTGGCAATCTGCTTGAAATCATTATTGTAGATTTCCTAGGGTTTATAGTAGGGATGATATTCATACAGGCTATTTATGCAGCTCACACAGGTATAATTGTTTTGAATAAGATATTATGGAAAAGAATGGGCAGGCATCCTGATTGGAATAATATATTTTAGACAAGGCGTTCTTGGTGCCTGAAGCGTGACTCCCAGCGCACGCCGCTATAAAATAAGGCATCGACATATCGCGCATGGACGCGACACCCTGACTGATAAAAAAATAAAGGAGGCAAAAAATGGAACCAAACAAAACAATTATTATCGATGACAAAAAGATTAGGGAGCTTTCGGAGGCGATTAGGGAAATTATCGAGTGGATAACAGATAAATGTCCTCAAATTTCGCCTGAGGAAATCGCAGATAAAGTCCTCGAGGAATTGGGACCAATATTAGGAAAAGAGACGGCGACCGCTGTAAAAAAAGCCATCGATCAAGATGAAAGAAATTGAATTCTTAACGATATAGGTGCCCTGGTCCTTTGATTTGCATTGCATGTGGATTCTTGGGCGGCATACCCCCGGGTCTGCCCCTACACATGATTCAAGACAAGCGGCAGGCGAGGACGTCTGCCGGTAGTTTGAACCAAGAGAAAAGGCAGACCTGGGAGTTTGCCAAGCAAGAACATTTAATGCGCGAACATGAGAAAAACCGCAGGTATTAAGGTTTCATTTTTGATTTTGAATATTGTATTTTGCTCTTATAACCTTGTGAAAATTCTTCAAAGTAATAGTATCAGGAATCGCCTGTATCTCTTCGACCTTCCAAGGTGATAAACCGTATTCAAGTGCAGTGTCTGTAGCACCGCCAAAGTAGATTTCTCTATGTATTTCAGATGGAGATGATATTCCATCGGCTGATAAATGCAAATACTTCAGAAATGGCCAAATCTCGATTACGGACTTTATCGCAGGTAAGGCAACTTGTGGCGGTATATCCGAACCAAGCCAAATGGCTTGATTACCTTCATTATCTAAAGATTCCTGACTCTCGAAGTCTGGATTATAGATTTCGGCTTTGAATCCTAATTCACGGACTTTCTGAAGTACTTTGTTGCCATTTTTTAGATTGCTAATTAGTATCGGGTAGTTTGCAGGGTCCGCAGATGACTCTATTACTTTTCTTGAATAGGTTTCGGTGGCAAATGTTCCAGGAATGCCTCTGTGAGCGCGTTCCAAGAACGGGATTTCAGTATAATCATATTCGACGCGTTGGACTCTGAATTTGCGTTCGTCCTTGAGCCATTCGGCATACTCCCTCGGGCCCTGTAAATGCGGTCGAAATTTGGTTAGCATCATGAATACAGCCATCATCACTATTAGGCATAGGACGATATCGGAAATAACTAAGAAGGGCGTTATCCAGTGGGGCTCCTTTATCTCATATGCTGCGGTAAGAATTACACCCGATAATATGATTAACATTACGAACCATGCAGCCATTAATTGGAATGGATGCGTTATCCGTTCAGCATAGATCCTTTGCCTTATCATGACTATCCTTTATGATACCGATGGAACATTAGAAACAAACAAAAAACTATTCTTTTTGCGCATAAGGATGGACCCTAAATAGGCCAAATCGTGTCGCTTTCAATTCATCCTACCTCAGCCCCTCATACAGCGGGAAGCGTTCGCAAAGCTCAGAGACCTCTTTCCGCACGCGGGAGATTGTCTCTTCATTTTTCATATCTTTGATAACACGCGTAATCATGCCGGCGATCTGCCTCATTTCACTCTGCCCCATGCCGCGCGTCGTCACCGCCGGCGTGCCTATGCGAATACCGGATGTTACAAACGGCTTCTCGGGGTCAAACGGCACCGTATTCTTGTTGACCGTGATTCCGGCCTTCTCCAACGCCCTCTCGACGTCTTTGCCAGTAATTCCCTTGCCAACGAATGACAGCAGCATCAGGTGCGTGTCGGTCCCGCCGGAGACCACGTGGAATCCGGCGTTGACAAACTCCCGCGCCATCGTGCTGGCGTTGTCAATGATCCTCCGCTGATACTCTTTGAACTCCGGCCGCAGCGCCTCCTTGAACGATACCGCCTTGGCGGCAATCACATGCATCAGCGGCCCCCCCTGGATACCGGGCATGACTTCGCGGTCGAGGTCTTTGGCGTACTTTTCCTTGCACATAATCATGCCGCCGCGCGGGCCGCGCAACGTCTTATGCGTGGTGGTCGTCACAAAATCGGCGAAGGGGATAGGGGAGGGGTGCAGGCCGGTCGCCACCAACCCCGCGATATGGGCGATATCGACTACCAGGCAAGCGCCGACCTCATCGCAGACCCGCCGGAAGGCCGGAAAGTCCAGTGTCCTGGGGTACGCCGATGCCCCCGCCATGATAAGTTTCGGCTTGACCTCGCGCGCTAACTTGAGCAGCTCGTCATAGTCTATCGTCTCGGTATCCTTGCTGACAGAATACGCCACCACATTATAAAGCTTGCCGGAGAAGTTTATCGGATGGCCGTGCGTCAGGTGTCCTCCGTGCGAGAGGTTCAGCCCCATGATCGTGTCGCCCGGCTTGAGCACCGCAAAATAGACCGCCATATTGGCCTGTGAACCTGAATGCGGCTGGACATTGACATGCTCGCATCCAAAAAGCTCCTTGGCGCGGTCGCGGGCGATATTCTCCGCCTGGTCGACGAAAGTGCAGCCGCCGTAGTATCGTTTGCCGGGGTAACCCTCCGCATACTTATTCGTCATCACCGACCCCATGGCCTGCAAAACCGCCAACGAGACGAAATTCTCGGATGCAATCAGCTCCAGCCCGTCATGCTGACGCCGGGCTTCGTTTATTAGCGTTTCATAAATCTCGGGATCGTTTTTTCTTACTTCCTCTAACATCTGACTTAGCCTCGTACTTCCTGATCTTTTCTATGCGCCTCTTATGACGTCCTCCCTCGAACTTGGTCGAGAGAAACTTGTCAATTATCATGATCATCTCATCTTTCGGCGTGAATCTGCTGGAAAGAACCAAGACGTTGGCGTCATTGTGCGTTCGCGTCAATTCCGCCATTTCGCGATTTAGCGCCAGGCCGGCCCTGATGCCCCGGACTTTGTTGGCGGCGATAGCCATGCCGTTCCCTGTCATGCATATCAGGATGCCTCGTTCGGCGCCCTTCCTGACGACCGCATCGGCGGTCTTGATGGCGAAATCGGAGAAATCTGCGCTCTCTTCCGAATAGGTGCCGAAATCGTCGACTTCATGCCCCGTCATCCTCAAGTACGACTTCAGCGTCTCCTTGATGGCAAATCCCTTATGGTCTGCTCCAATTGCGATTTTCATTTGCGGGCCTCCAGTTATTTCACGTACGTCAACCAGCCGTACTTATTGCACGAATCCTCAAAAATGGCGAAGAACGCCTTCTGCAGCTTCTCCGTAATCGGGCCGCGCTTGCCGGAGCCGATCTGAATGCCATCGATTTTCGATATTGGCGTAATCTCCGCCGCCGAGCCGGTAAAGAAAACCTCGTCGGCGATGTAAAGTGCTTCCCTGGGAATCTGCTCCTCAATGACCTTCAGCCCCAGTTCCTCGGACAGCTTAATGATAGTATTGCGGGTGATACCGGGCAGAATCGATGACCCGAACGGCGGGGTGATGATGGCGCCATCGCGCACGATGAAGATATTCTCACCGGAGCCCTCGGATACATGCCCGTAAACATCGAGCGCGATACCCTCGACATACCCCTGGGCGCGAGCCTCGAGACGGATGAGCTGGCTGTTCATGTAATTGGCCGATGACTTGGCCATGGCCGGCATTGTGCAGGGGGCGTTGCGCCTCCATGACGAGACACCAACTTCGACCCCGTTTTCCAAGGCTTCAGGGCCGAGGTACTTACCCCAGGGCCAGACTGCGATGGCAACATCGATTGGGACGCCCGTAGGGTCGACTCCCAACTGCTCGTAACCGCGGTAGACAATCGGACGAATATAGCAGGCATCGAGCTTGTTTATTTTTATTAGGTCTATTATGGCCTGATTGATGACATCCTTTGTATACGGAATCTGCATGCGGTAGATTTTGCAGGAATTGAAGAGGCGGTCGGTATGTTCTTTGAGCCGGAAAATGGCCGGCCCCTGGGGCGTCTTATAGCACCTTGCCCCCTCGAAAAGAGCCGATCCATAATGCACAACATGTGAAAGCACGTGAATCTTGGCGTCGTCCCAGTTGACCAGCTTACTGTTCATCCATATCTTTTCAGTCTTGTTGAAAGGCATATCTCCTCCGCGTTAGCTCGCAAACCGCAAGCACCTTCACTTTTAAGATCGTCTCAGTATAAACTCCGGATTATCAATGTTCAAGGGATTTTAACAGCGGAGATTCCACGAATCCTCGCGCGTCATAATGATACCAATAGCGGTCGAATTGGATACACGAATCAGACTTCAGAAGAGGTAGTGAGCTATGCGGAGGCAGGCCAGTTTTTGCGCCGCAAACGGCAATTTCACTGTGGAAAAAGAACCCATATGCCGATACAATCTCTGTGAAGAACTCTGAAAGAAACGATGGGCGCACGATTTCGATTATGCTGCTCGGCGGATTCGGGTTGCGGCTACTCTTTGCCTGGTCGGGCCTGGCGGAGCGAGGGCTCGTTGCCGATGACGCCTACTATTATTTCACAATCGCCCGCAATATCGCTCACGGCCTGGGCCCGACATTCGATACGCTGACGCCAACCAATGGTTTTCATCCTCTCTGGCTTCTGATGTTGGTCCCGATCTTTGCTCTCGTCGGTCAGATTTTGTGGATTCCAGTAGACTGGCCCTCTCGATTTCCTCTATCTTCGATATCGCATCGGGTTGGCTCATATTTAGCTTATTGAGAGACAAGGGGATGCCACGGGCCGGTTTAACCGCTGCTTTAATCTGGCTCTTGTCTCCGTTCACTCTCCTCCTGGGCCTTCGCGGCCTAGAGATTTCGCTATCTGTTCTCATAATTCTGTTATTGGTCAAGTATCTGAGCGCCAGCGAGACATCACTCATAAATCTTCGTCATGCCCTGCTCGCCGGATTTCTGGTCGGCCTGTCAGGATGGGCCAGGACCGATAACTTGCCGGTGGTCGGCCTGACATTAGCCATCGTTTTGCTCTGGTGCGGCGGTGGAACGATCATCCGAAGGATTATCTGGGCTTTGACTGCCGGGATAACGGCATTGATAACAATTCTCCCCTGGTTGGCTTGGAATTACGCGCATTTCGGCCAAATCATCCAGATATCGGGATTCGGGGAGTTGCAGCATGCCTGGTCATTTACGGCCATCGCAGGCGAAATGAAAAGCCTTAGCGGCATAATTGGAGCACTTGCCCATACGATTCTGGTGCCGATTACCTATCCCGCGAATTTCCTGACAGGGGAAGAGTTCAAGAGCACGGCAGTATCGGTCTTCATAGTCCTGGCAGTGTGCATATTGATTGTCTGGCTTATCTTGAGGTTAAAAAAGCTGCGAGACACGGCCTCACTGACATCGGCCGGAACTGTGATATCGTTTGCGGCCATTTACATGATATTGCACGTAATGATGTACGGAATTGTGCTTCGATTCTACGCCGCCTGGTACGCGCTGCCTTTTTACGCCATGCTTTGTATTCTAATCGGGATCGGCGTTTCGCCATCAGCCACTTCAGCTCACAAACAAACGGCTCCCGGAAAAGCCGCAATTGCCGCCTCCTTTGTTCTGAGTGTGGCCATTTATGCCATTTTCCTTGTCAGAGTTCCGCTGACTATCGATAAACCAGAGCGACACTACGGCCCAATTTTCGAATCGTTATCGAGGCAGTTCCCCAGCGGGGCCACTGTCGGGGCATTTAACGCCGGCGCCGCGGGGTATTTCGCGCCCAATCATGGCAAAAACAAAGTTGTCAATCTTAACTTGCTGGTGAATAACAAGGGGTATGACGAATTCAACAAGGGGCGTTTCCTCGACTACATTGCAGAAACCATCGATGTCTTCATAGAGGACCCTCGTCTGGCAGAAAGGTATCTCTCGCCGGAGGAGACTGAGATACTCTGCGCATTATATGCCAGGGGCGACTCGTCGCCGTTTTGGAAGAAATTTCGTCTTGAAGCGAATTAGGGCAGATATTCCAGAATCGTGAATCTCGAATCAGTGTCGACCACATAAATCATGCCGTTTGCCTCCCTGACATTCATCGCCGAAGCAACCAAATCATACTCTGCCATTGAAGAAGGATTCAGAGGATCTCTGATATTTATGATCTTGATTCCCCCACCCCAGTCAGCTGCATAAATTACATCCCCCTCGACGAATATGTCATTGAACCCATAGTCCGATGCGTATCTCGAAATCTCATTAGGATAGAGGCTGAGGTCGAATATCTTGACCAACCCGCTCCACAACGCAACGATCAAATTCTGCCCGTCGACTTCAACGGCAGATGCCACCGAGTTGAGATTCATGGAGTGGTGGAATATCAAGGTGGTGTCATTTCTTAATTCATATGAATCCAGATATGCCACCTCCCAGCCATAATGGACTGCATATATATAATTACCCTCTACCGCTATGTGATTCGATTGATAGAGCAATAGGGAATCCATAAGCGTCGGGTTCGACGAGTTGTTTATGTCGATTACATATATGCCTGGGCCCGAAAGAAAGGCGTACTGATTTTGGACATCAACGGAGTAGAATCCTTCCTCCGTCTCGTAATTTCCAACCGTTACGGGCGCCAGCGGGTTCGAGAGATCGACAATCTGCAGACCAAAGTCTGACTCCGCCAGGAAAGCCAGATTATCTTTGATTTCGATATCGCAAACATGACCAGGAGCGCTTAATTCATAGGCGGGTTGAGGATTCGCCGGATCAGATACATCCACGAAGAGCACAGGTGAATTACTGCCGGCTACCAAAGCGTAATCTTCATATAGTTCCAAAACGTACGTGATGGTGATCCCTACATCCAAACTGCAGGCGCCTACCTGATAAATCCCCGGCTCCCTGCGGGTCGTGAAGGTCCAAACAGGGCCTGTCACCGAATCCTGATGCTCATCATAGGCGATGACTTTCCAGTAATAAGACGTATTGAACTTCACGACAGCCGGAATATAAATAGGGATGACCAGATTCGAATCGACTTTTGGTGGTTCGGTGCTAATTCCAAGGAAAAGGTCGTAGCGCAGCGAATCCCCATCGGGGTCCGCGCATTGCCATGTAAGAACCATATCGGTGTTTTGATCCACGGATCCGTCCAATGGCCATAGAGCAACCGGCGTCCCCGGCTTCTGGTTGCGGAACCCAGTTACGCTATCATCGCTGCAGGAGACAAAGCCCAGGGTCGCCACTGCCGATATGATACCAAGCCCCGATCGCAGAATGATGCACTTCAGACTGCCCCAAATCACTTTCACGGCGCTTCTCCTTTCATCAAAAATCTATTAGCCCCAATTGTGCAAAACAGAGTCACGGTGACACGATAATTATAATACATTTTTATTAAAGGAAAATTCCCGCTATTTATGTATCCCCGGCTCAGTGAGCTTAGCCAGGTCGAGAATTTCATCGAGCTTCTCTCGTGCGACGAGCTTTTCCTCAAGCAGTATCTGCCTGACCGACTTATTCTCCGCGTAGGAGCGCTTTACCACTTCTGCCGCTTTCATATATCCTAGTGTGGGATTCAGCGCTGTCACTACCGCCACCGATGATTCAGCGTATCGACGGCATTTTTCGGCATCGATCTTGAGACCATCGACACAGAAGCGGGTGAACGCATCGACCGCATTTGTCAGAATCGTCAAGGAATCGGGAAGTTTATAAGCAATAAGCGGCATCATGACATTGAGCTCAAGCTGCCCGGCCTGGGCAGCCCAAAGGATCGCCTCGTGATTTCCAAAAACCGAAAAACAAACCATGTTGAGCATTTCGGCCATGACAGGATTCACCTTCCCCGGCATAATAGACGATCCCGGCTGGCGGACGGGAAGGAGAAGTTCAGCCAAACCAGTTTTTGGCCCCGACGCCATAAGGCGGAAATCATTGGCGATGCGCGAAAGGTCCTGAGCCAGATTCGAAAGCGATGCCGAAAGCCCCACAAATGCCGCCATCGATTGCATGGCCTCGAAATAATCTCGCGCCGGCTTGATCTCCATCCCCGTCAGCTTAGCAAGATTGGCGGCCACATTGACGCGATAATCGGGGTGGCAATTGAGACCGGTCCCAACCGCCGAACCTCCCAGGCCGATCTCCGTCAATTCATACGCCGCCGCCTTAATCCAACCACCATGCCGCGAAATAGATTCAGCATAGCCGGAGAATTCCTGGCCGAACCTTATCGGAACAGCATCCTGTAAATGGGTCCGCCCCGCCTTGATGACATTATCGAACTCCTCGAGTTTACGAGCCAGAGAACTCCTCAAGGATTCGAGCTTTTCTGTAAGTCCATGCGATAACTGTAAACAGGCTATACGGATAGCGGTCGGAATGAAATCGTTTGTTGATTGTGCCATATTGACAGTGTCGTTCGGATGAACCGGTCTGTACGCCCCCTTGGGATTCCCCAAGAGTTCGTTAGCGCGGTTGGCGATAACCTCGTTGAAGTTCATATTGTGGGAAGTCCCCGCGCCCGCTTGAAAAATATCCACCACGAACTGATCATGAAGCTTGCCAGCGATTATCTCGTCACAGGCAGCCATGATAGCTTTAGCCTGATCCCCCGGAATTAATCCGAGATCTTGGTTGGTTAAACAGGCGGCCTTCTTGACTTGCGCCGACGCCCAAATGAATGCCGGATCCGCCATCATACCTGATATGGGGAAGTTCTCTATGGCCCTCTGAGTTTGCGCGCCCCAGTAGGCATAGGCAGGTACTTTCACCTCGCCAAGCGAATCCTTTTCAATACGATAATCCATTACCCTTGCCTCCAATATCGAACAGCGGCGATTCCATGCCTTTCCAACACCAAATCCACGATTTTCGTTCCGCCTCCAATATCGTGCTTATCAACACCACGCTTGGATTCTGTGATGCGCAAAGGTGATAGGCCTCTTCAGAACGCCGCGGTTCTTGTCAATTTGCCGGTTTCGCTTTCGGTATCGGCAGGGCCTTCCAGATTCTTGTAGCCAGGAAGAATCCCAAGAGCGTGAAAGGAATCAGGAAGACGGGCCACCAGCTCCAATCGCGAGTGGTAATGAAACCGAGCGAAAGCGACTGGATTCCCGTACCCAGGTAAACGAACCCGTCTATTAAGCCCACCGCGGTGCCGGCGGCGCGACGCCCGCCGAAATCCATCGTCGACGTTCCAGAAAGCACCCCATGTGTTCCGATGACGCTGAATGAGATTCCGATGACGGCCGCTGCAAACAGAGTCTGGTTGCCGCCGATAAAGAATGCCATCGAGAGCGTCGCCAGAAACATGACACAATAGAGTATGACGGCAATTGGCCCCCGCCTCGACTGGAACAGCCTGTCGGATACTATTCCGGCGAACATTCCTCCAAGGACCCCCGCCAGCATCTGAATAAGGCCCCAATGATTCTTCATAAATGTATGGATTGGCAGAGTCTCCCCGATGCCCGAGAATTTTGAGTACTCGTTGACAAATATCGAATACCAGTGCATGACCCCGTTGCGCAGAACGCCGGTGCAGAACTCAATCACCGCTATGGTCAAGATAATCTTGTTGAGCAGTATTCTCCTAAGAATCTCGCCGAGATCGAACGGCTTGTCGTCTTCACCCGCGGAAGCGTCTGCAGTATAAATGTTTTGCAGTCCCGCGCCTGCCGGCTCGTCGCGTATGATTATGATGTCGAGTACTGCAAAAATCAGAAGAATAGCGGCCGGGACTATGAAGACCCACCATGTTTGATCGATTCCCGTCCCGGAAATCCCCAAAAGATGCCTGAGTAGGACCTGTACCCATGACAATTGCAGATTGCTTATATCTGCGGCGGTGGCATTGACGATCGCCTGGCACCAGTCGAACGCGAAAAAGAGCCCGAGGGAGATCAAAATGCCAAATATGCCTCCGAACGTGCCTCTTTCTCTTACATGAAACCAGGCGGCGTTGACTTTTACTATCGCCACAGCCCCGAAACTCTGGAAATACATGTTGACTGCATAAAGGACCGAAAACGTCAGCCGCAGGGGAACGACCAGGTTTTTCATAAGGATCAAATAAGTCGCCAGCCCCATCAAGATATTCGCGACGGCGGCGCCGAAGGCTCCCGCCAGAATCGCCTTCTTGCCCCCGAATTTGTCCGTGAGAGGTCCGTTTAAGAGAAAGGAGAATGCGTAGGTGAAGGTTCCGGCGGCGAATATTATGCCGAAGTCCTCCTTGGTCATCAAATCGCCGAGCGCGTTCTTCGAGACGGTCAGGTTGTAGCGCGCCATATATAAGAACGCGTACGTGAGGCCCAGTGGAAGCCAGTTCAGAGCTCGCCGGGCCTTATAAGCGGTCGTATGATGAATCACACGGTTCTGCTTGAAAATGTCCATGAGGACATATGCGAGGACGATTGCGAATGGAAGGTAGGAAAGGGCTGTTACGACAATTCCCATGTGGTCCTCCGAGGGTGATATATTAGATTTGAGGCCTTATTCAAAGCGTTTTGACAATTAGCACAATCGCCGGATGCGACTGCTGCCGCTGGAACAGCCGCACCTCCGTATGGCGCGTGGTGCAAAAGAGACGCGAGCATTTCAGGCGAATATAAGCGCCAACGTCAATCCATTCAAGGAAATTGATACGTAATCGTGGCAAGCAGGGCCGGAATATCGCGCAAGAAAAGGGCCGTGTACAACGGCCCCATCAGCTCTCAGATATGGCGCGAAACCTTATCTGATGATATCTCCGATTCTCGACCACCTTACCCGCTCCGGCAGGTGGTAAATATTGAAAGCGATATTCTCCACGATGGAAAAGGGGTTGCTTGCCTCAATCTCCGGAGGTTTGGGGAATTTCACTGCCGGGTCGCCGGAATCATACGATTGCCAGGACCAGTGAATCATCATCGCCTCGCCTAAGACCAAGCGACGATCGAGAAATCCCCAGAACCGCGAGTCGGCCGAATTATCGCGGTTATCACCCATCATGAAGAGCATCCCCTTGGGAACCACTGTCTCCGGCATGTTGTCGCGGCGCCCGACATACATGAACAGCCTTCCCCCCTGTTTCGTCGGCTCCCATCTGCCAACGTCTTGATATGGGTAATCATGAAAGGAGTCGGTATATTGCCCGTGAGGAGGCAGTGATACCGGCTGGCCGTCAACAAATACCTGTTTGTTAACAATCTTGATACGCTGTCCTTCGACCGCAACGCATCTCTTGATATAGTTCTGGCTCAAGTCACCGGGATACTTAAAGATGATGACTTCTCCAGGTTTCGGTTCGGCCAAAGCCGGAAGCCTGATATTGGTAAACGGTATGGGAAGCCTCATTCCATAGATGAATTTGTTGGCCAGAAGAAAATCGCCCACCAAAAGCGTATTCTCCATCGAACCCGATGGTATCTTGTAAGCCTCCACCACGGACGTCTTTATCATCAAGGCCAATATCAAGGCTACGCCCAGGGATTGTATATAGTCCCAGAGCACCTCGTAGAATGCGCGATTCTGTTTCACCTTTCTGGGCTTTTTCTTTCCGAACAGCGACATGGCGGCTCCTTTTCTCAATTCTACCTTTCCTTTCGCGGAAAGGTTTCGTAAATCTACTATCGCCAGGACCTGCGGTCAATGACTTAATGCAGCCCGGCGACAATCAAACCATGTCTCATGCACAGCCGCTGGTCGATGGCATCTGGGCCAAGAATCCCTTGCCATTAGCAACGATCAGGAGTAAAATAATCTCAAGGCCGTCTGGACAATTCGCCCGTGGCGGCGCATTGGGCGGCGCTTGAGAAAATGGGTAAGTTCTTTATCGTTGGACATCGTGGGGCCGCAGCATACGCCCCCGAAAATACCCTGCCGTCGCTGGAAGAGGCTGTTGTGCGCCATGCCGACATGGTCGAATTCGATCTTCGGAAAACAGCCGACGGCCTCATTGTTCTGCTCCACGACAGAACCATCGTCACCACTGCCGGAGAGAGCAAGCCGATTTCGAAGATGAGATTCAAGGAACTTCGTGACTTGGCTGAACGCCAGGGTCGTAAATTGGCGACACTGGACGAAGTCCTGATTGGTTTCGGGCCGCGTATCCCACTGAATATTGAGATTAAGGGCGGAGGCTTCGAGGCGCAGGTCATTGAACATCTCCGAAATCGCCCTCCTGACTACGAGCCCATTCTATCGTCATTCTTACCCCGGACTGTGGCGCGAATCAAGCGGCTGGATAGGAAGCTCAAAACCGCCCTGATTTTGGGCCGCCAGGGGCTGGCGAGATTCAACATTCTGGCATGGCCGTTAGTGCGAAAGATTGTCCAAGCTTTGAGAATCGACTCCATCCATCTAAGGGAATCGATCGCCTCGCCCGCCGCAGTCGAGAACCTGTCGCGCGCCGGCCTGTCCGTCTTTATCTGGACAGTCAACGATCCTGATTCCATGCGACGGTTTTTGAAGATGGGGGTCGACGGAATCATCACCGACAAGCCCGATGTCCTTTATGATATCTGTATCGAAATGGCCGGCTCCGATAGGCCTATTCTCAGGCGCGAACCCGGCAAGTTCTGGAAATTTGCGTACGCGGCATAAGAGGAGGTCTACTTGAAATTGACGCGAGTCATGATCAAGGTCAAAGATTACCGCAAAAGCTTCGACTTTTATAAAAATACTTTGGGCTTGAAGCTCTCGCAATCGTGGCAGCGAAATGACAGCTGGGGAGCGCTGTTTTCCGCCGGCAATGCCGTCATCGAGATAATCTGGTTCCCATCGGGCAGCGATCTCGACGATTGCAACTATCTTCCTCAGCGCGACAAGTTCGAGATCGATCTGGAAGTCAGTGATGTCGACATCTGGTATCAACGTCTCAGCGCCGCTGGAGCCAGCATTGTCGGCAAACCTCGCGATGTTCTCTGGGGTTATCGCCTGTTCACCATCAAAGACCCCGATAATATTCCTATAGTCATAAGCCAGCCAAAAACAGCGAGATGAAAGACCAAAGGTTATTCTTAATTGGGGCTATCCTCATTACGATTCTCCTTATCGGTTCTTTCGGTTACCATATCGTGCAGCCCGATTATTCTATTCTTGATTCCGTCTACATGACTGTAATAACAATATCGACCATAGGGTATGGCGAGGTCAAGCCGCTGACGCAGGCCGGAAAGTTATTCAATATTGGGCTCATCGCTATCGGCTGGGTCGGCATTTTCATGGTCGCTCGTATGACAGGCCAGATGCTCATCGAGGGCGAAATTGTCAAATATTTTGGGAGGAGGAAAATGGATAAGCAGTTGGCCGCCATATCGGGCCATTACATCGTTTGCGGCTACGGACGGGTCGGACGGGTCGTCTGCGATGAATTCTCCAGGCACAAAGTGCCTTTTGTCTTGATCGAGAAGAACGAAGACGCAATGAATGAAATTAGAGCCAGAAACTATATCTTTATTCAAGGGGATTGCACGGATGACGGGGTCCTGATCTCGGCTGGGATCAAACGCGCCAGGGGCTTTATGAATACGATTCCCGATAATGCCGACGCCGTCTATGCCATCCTCACCGCAAGGCAGCACAATCCAGAGCTCTTCATCATGGCTCGCGCCGACTCCGCCAGCGCCGAGAAGATGCTCGTACGGGCCGGAGCGGACCGCGTTATCTCGCCGCATGCCGCCGCAGGAACCCGCATGGCTCTGGCTGCCTTGCGTCCAAATCTGGTCGATTTCATTTCTCTGGCCGCAGTTGGCGAGACCGAGGGAATCAGAGTGGAGGAATTGAGGGTTCCCGAAGGCTCCGGGGTGGATGGAAAGACGTTCAAGGAAACTGACATCAGGGCTCGCTACGGCCTCAACGTAATCGGCGTCAAGAAGCCGGATGGTAAGCTGATGTTCAACCCCGCCGCCGATTACGCCATCACGGCCGGCGACACTCTAATAATCGTCGGCAGCTCCGACCAATTGTCGAAAATCGATCAATTGCTGGAAAAGGCCAACTGAATGCACGGCGCGGGAAAATGACGGTGGCGATTTCCAAACGACTGTCATCGGCCAGGGGCGGTGCCGTATTGATCATCGGAGTATTCTTTGTCAGCTGGGCCTCAATCCTCATCAAACTGGCCGTCTCCGAGCCGACGACAATCGCGTTTTTCAGAATGTTTTTCTCGACCCTCATGATGCTTCTTGTCGTCCCTTTCTACAGGCGAAAATGGTTCGGCGGGCGCCGTGACCTTCTTCTGTCGGTTCTTTCCGGCGTCCTCCTCGGCTTGCATTTCTATACCTGGGTGGCCGGCCTTAAAGCCACATCGATTTCTTCATCGGTCGTGCTGGTGACAACCCAGCCGATATTCGTGGCCATGCTCGGATACTTCGTGCTCAAAGAGGGTATAGGCACCCGAGGAGTTATGGCCATCGCGCTTGGCTTGTTGGGGAGTTTCTTGGTGGCCCGCGGCGATCTCAAAATCGACCCCACCCATCTGAGGGGCGATCTGCTATCTTTGGCTGGTGCTTTTTTTGCCGGCAGCTACCTTTTCATGGGGCGCTTTCTTCGCCCGCGAGTCGACTTAATCCCCTACGTATTCACGGTTTACGGAACCTCCACCGCTGCCCTGCTCGTCCTGGGCCTGACCTTCTCTTCAATCTCTCTTCCGTCACAGGGCGTTGAGTATTTGCTTTTCTTTCTCCTGGCTCTTGGCCCGACAATCCTGGGGCACAATTTATACAATTACGCTCTGCGGCATCTGCCTGCATTCCCTGTCGGTATATCGATACTGGGGGAACCGGTCCTGGCTACAATCTGGGGCATGATCATCTTCAACGAGCTGCCTCTTGTTACCACCTTAATTGGAGGGGCGGTTATCATATTGGCCATAATCCTGGTAATGACGCATATGCGAACGGCAACTGAGGTTTCATTATGAGCAAGGGAGTTCTGATAAGCTTCGAAGGGCTGGATAAGGTCGGCAAATCGACACAAGTTGCGAGCCTGGTTAAGCACTTGAAATCGAGGAAACTGAATTCCGTTCTGGTCCGCGAGCCGGGATCGACCGAGGCGGGGGAGAGGATTCGCACGATTCTCGCGGACCCGACTTTACGAGGGAAGATATCACCCCTGTGCGAGTTTATGCTGTATTCGGCCAGTCGCGCCCAACTGGTGGCGGAAACCATTGCTCCTCTCCTGCACCAGGGACTGATTGTAATCGCCGATAGATATTATGACTCATCCACGGCCTACCAGGGATATGGCCGAGGAATTGATATCGGATTAATCGCCCGCGTTAACTCTGCCGTCACTCTCGGCCTTGAACCCGATCTCACGATTCTCTTGTATGTCGAGAAGTTCGCCGCAACCTCCAAAAAGGGACATAATCGGTTCGCCCCCAGCCTGTTTGACGATCGTTTGGAACAGGAGTTCATGGATTTTCGGAGAAAGGTCCAACAGGGATTTCTCGAGATCGCAAAGAAGCACAAAGAGCGATTTCTTGTGATTGAGGCCTCGGGAAAAAAAGAGGAGATCTCCAGGAAAATCGCATCGCGCGTGGATAAGCTCCTCAGTGCCAAGCTCAAAGATTGAGCAAATTGGCTCAAAACAATACAATTCCCTCATTCGACTGACAATCATCTTTGCATCCTGAAACAGGCACGCACCTTTCGCCTTCCTCTCCTTAATCCGCTTCTCGGCTCTTGCCGATACTGCGATAGACAATGCCCGCTTGACTGAACCGGGCATTGCCGTTTGATATGAAGCGACTATTACTTAATCTTATTAGGATATTGAGCCGTTACGGCTGGAATGCCACCCTTGTCATTCTGGGTCTTCTGGCCGCCGGCTTCACCTGGTCATCTTCCGATGAGCTCTATGATTATATCAAACTAATCGACCGGGCCGCCCTGGCCATAAACTCCAGCTACGTGGAAGAAATCGATAACTTCGATCTCGTGACAGCGGGTATAGACGGCATGATTTCCAAGCTCGATGCGCACTCAAAGCTTCTCACCGGTTCCGAATACTTATACCTGAAGCAAGAGACGGATGGCGAATTCGAGGGCATTGGAGTATCCCTGGCTGTTCATCATGACACCTTGACGGTCGAATCTATCCTCGAGGATTCGCCGGCATATTTCCATGGGCTTAGGCCGGGCGACAGAATCGTCGGTGTTGATGGGGCAGATGTTTCCGGCACGGATATCTCGGACGTCAAGATGAAACTTCGCGGCCCCAGCGGCACCTCGGTCAGCCTGCGAATTCATCGTCCCGGGGACGGTGAGCTGGACTTTACTCTGGTTCGGGGAAAAGTCGAGCTTAAAGCCATTCCCTATTTCGCCATGATTTCAAGCAACATCGGCTATGTCAAACTTATGCGTTTTTCCGATGGATCTTCGCGCCAGATGCGCTCGGCTATTCGAGAGCTGAAAAAACAAAATATGCGTTCCCTAATAGTTGACCTTCGAGACAATCCGGGGGGATTGCTGCTGGAATCAGTCAAGATCGCCAGCATGTTCTTGCCGGCTAATACCGGGATCGTCGAAACTCGCACTCGAGGTAATGCGGTCAGCGAGTCCTACTCCTCGGCAGGCGAGCCTGATTTCCAATCCGGAGAACTAATCGTCCTGGTTAATTCGCAGACAGCCAGCGCTGCCGAGATCGTGGCAGGCGCCATCCAGGATCACGACAGGGGCATCATCATCGGAAGTACCACTTACGGCAAGGGCCTGGTTCAACAGGTGATGCAATTCACCGATGACACCGCCTTAAAGCTCACCACCGCCAAGTACTTCCTGCCGTCGGGGCGCTGCCTGCAAAAGCCGGATTGGATGAAAGCCGCCAAAAGCACGAATGATGAACGACTCGACTCGCTTTTTAGAACCGATTCCGGCCGCCTCGTATTCGGCGGCGGCGGAATCCTGCCCGATGTCTATATAGATGATCAGTTAGTGGCGCCATTTGTAGAGGCCCTGATTTGGAATTCTTGTTTCTTCGATTACGCCGTTGACTTCCTGAAAACTCATGTGATCAATCCCGATTATAAGATCAATGACACCCTCATGGCGGATTTTGAGAGATTTCTCAAGACGAGCGGCTTCCAGTATCGAAGCGCGGACAGGATTTCTCTGGATAATTTTGAGGACAGCTTGAGCATTTCAAGCGATTCATTGACATTCGCCCTGGGTCTCATCGACCGGGAAATCGCCCGGCGAGAGCGATGGCAATTCGACTCCAACTATGCCTATATCAGCCGCAATCTGCGCCAATCGATGATTCATCTGGCTTATGGCGATGAGGCGATTTACCGCATAGAAATGACCCCGACTGAACCGGGTATTGCCCGGGCCATCCGGGTCATCGCCGACACTAATCAATACAATAGCATTCTGGCCACACATTGAGCCTTGGGTTTCGGACTTCCGCGTAATCAGCTTTCCGCAGCTGTCGGCTGGAGAGCAGTCCGACCGCCTCTGCACCCTCCCGGAAGGAAAAAGGCCGCCTCTCCGAGTCTCCGTCTAGCCAATACCGCCTGACAATATAATAGGTTGAAATCAGGGGGCCGATTTGATATAGTTTTGCCCGCAAAGGAGATGTCTGGTAATGAAAGCTGTGATAATGGCGGGTGGGTTCGGAACCCGGCTGCGTCCCTTGACGGCTAACACTTCCAAGCCGATGGTTCCGATGGCTGGGAAGCCGGTAATGGAATATATCATCGAGCTTCTGAGACGTCACGAAATCATCGATATCATCTTCAACCTCTATTTCCAATCCGAGCAGATAATGTCATACTTCGGCGATGGCTCTCCATGGGGTGTTAAGATCAACTATGTGCTGGCCGAGGCCGATTTCGGAACTGCCGGTTCTGTCAAGAACGCCCAGGACTTCCTGACCGAGCCGTTTATTATCATCTCCGGCGACGTACTGACCGATTTCGACCTTTCTGCCGCCATTCAATTTCACAAACGGAGGAAAGCCAAGGCTACTGTTGTTTTGACGAGAGTGGAAAATCCCCTCTCTTACGGGATTGTCATTGTCAACAAGAACGGCCGCATAACCCGCTTTCTCGAGAAGCCGGGATGGGGCCAGGTCTTCTCCGATACCGTGAACACCGGAGTCTACATTCTCCAGCCCGAGGTTCTCGACCTCATACCCGCCAAAGTGGAATTCGACTTCTCCAGGGACCTTTTTCCGCTCATGCTGCAGAGAAAAATGAGACTCTACGGGTACGTCGCCCCCGGGTACTGGCGCGACATCGGCAATCTCGAGGAGTATTTTTTGGCCCATCAGGATATTTTCGACGGCAAGGTGAACATCAATTTGCCCGGGAAGCTCCTGGAGTTTACGGAAGCGAAGGTATATGTCGGCGAAAACACGTTCATCTCGCACGGGGCTCAATTCTCGGGAACGGTCGTCATAGGGGATGACGTCAAGATCGGCCCCAGGGCTCGAATCTTCCAGAGCGCTATCGGCGACAATTCAATAATCGGCCGCGACGTCGACCTCAATCGGGCGATCGGCTGGGACAATGTTTCGATCGGTCCCAATGCGAAAATCAGCGAGGCCATCCTCTGCAAAAACACATACATCGGCGAAGATTCGGTAATCGAGGAGAATTGTATTCTCTCAGATAACAGTCGGGTCGGCGAAGGATGCTGGATCAAGCGCAATGTCAAAATCTGGCCGAACAAAGAGGTTGAACCGGGCGCAACCCTCACCAGCAGTCTCATTTGGGGCGAACGCTGGGCAAGAGACCTGTTTTCGGACGCCAAAGTGACGGGCATAGGGAATTCCGAATTGACACCCGAATTCGCCACCAAGCTGGGTGCGGCTTTCGGGGCCATGTTGGGCGAAAACAGGACCGTCGCCGTCTGCAGGGGCACTTCCAATGCCGCCCGCATGCTCAATCGCGCCGTCATCTGCGGCCTCCTCTCCACCGGCGTCAACGTGGATGACTTGCAGACCACCCCCGTTCCCGTGCTGCGCCAGGCGCTCCGCGGAGGACGCCTCGCAGGCGGCGTCCACGTCAGGCTCAATCCTGATGGGAACGAGGAAATCGATATCATTCTCTTCGATCACAACGGCTGGGACCTGCCGGTTTCCAAGATAAAGACGGTCGAACGCCTTTTCTACCGCGAGGATTTCCGAAGAGCGTCTATCGCCAATACGGGCACCATCGACTTCCCTCCTCGTGTAGTGGAAAGTTATCGCGAGTCGTTTCTTGCCAACATCATCAAAATGGCCTTCGCCAAGAACCCGCCCAAGGTGGTCATAGACTATTCCTTTGGCGGCGCTTCCGAAATCCTACCTGGAATTTTCGGAGAGCTGGGCATCGATACGGTCTCTCTTAACTCGTTCCTCGACCAGAGAAAAGTATATTATTTCACCCAGGGGCAGGCTCAGGCCCTGAAGCAGCTCGGTTCTATCGTGAAATCGTTGAACTACGACGTGGGATTCCTCTTGAATCCCGGGTCCGAGAAATTCATGGCTGTGGATGAAAATGGCGACATAATCAGTCTCCAGAAGATGCTCCTCAAGGTGACTCAGCTTCAGTGCGAAATCGCCCGGCCGAAGAGAATCGCCGCTCCCGTGAGCGCCTCTGCGGGCCTGGAGATGATTGGAGAGGAGTTTGGGGTCAATATCGAGTGGATACCCAGCGATCACCAGGCGATGATGGAGGCGGGAAGCACGCCCGGCATTGATTTCGTTGTCGGCACCAAAGGAGGATTTATATTCCCCGGGTTTCAACTCGGTGTCGACGCCATGTTCGTCGTCGTCAAAATCCTGGAGCTTCTGGCCAAAAGCGGCAAGAGACTCAGCCAGGTTACCGGCGATTGGGACAGGCTCTACATGGCCGAAAAGGAGGTCGCCTGCCCCTTTGCCAAGCGGGGCCAGGTCATGCGGTCCCTGATGGCCCATTCCGAGAAATCGGCCCGGATCATAGTCGACGGTGCTCGGGTCTCGGAGGATGACGGCTGGGTCCTGGTCAGACCGGACAGAAAAAAGGCCATGTTCTACATCCTCGCCGAATCATATTCCGAGGACGCCGCCAAGGAACTTGTCAAGGAATATGTCAAGAACATAAGGAATTGGCAAAAATAGCCCGGTTGGAAAGCAAAACCCTGATTGAGCGTGGCAGCCAAATTTGGCTTGACGCGCGGGATGGCACGTGTATATTGATAATTTGTAAAAAAAGGAGCGCCCTGGAAAGCATTGCTAATGTTTTTGATGGTAAGGATCTTTTCTAAATAAACGTTTTGAACCGGTCTGGGAACAGGTGCTCCTGCGCATGGAACTTAATATCGCTATGAAGAAATCCCGGGTGAGTCGCATCGCCCCGGTTTTTTGTTATGCCGCTATAATGATGTCGCTTGCTGCCCCCAATTCGTGGTCGCAATATCTCACTATCCAGAAGAACCCGGAAAGAGAATCGCCATCTTCGGTATCCGCCTCGCAACCCTTTCTGATGACGGGCAAGACATTGCTGGATAGAAAGATCGACCCCGACAAATATGTCCTCGGCCCGGGAGATATTCTGGCCATTTTCGTATGGGGCAATTTTGAGGGCCAGTATCAGCTGCAGATCTCTCCCGAGGGGATGCTGCTCATTCCTGAGATCGGCCCGATTTCCGTCGCCGGCCTGACCACCTCCGACGCCAGCGCCAAAATCGGCGACGATATCAAGCAGAAATACCGAAATGTCGAATCGAGCGTCTCATTAGTGGACTTGCGCGTATTCAAAGTCTATGTAGGCGGGGCCGTTGCTGCTCCGGGCGCCTACCCTGCCACCGCCATGACCCGAACATCCGAAGTCATAAGCCTGGCTGGAGGCTTTATCGAGAGCAGCCAGCCCGCAGGCAGCTCTCGCCAATATGATGAATCGATGGCAGGCAGCCGGGACGAAAGAATCGCCTCAAAGCGCAATATAAAAGTGACTCGTCAAAACGGTGAAATCCTGAGTGCCGACGTGCTCAAATTGACCCTTACGGGAAACCCAGAGCATGATCCATTGCTGGAGGACGGCGACGAGATATTTGTGCCGGTCCAGGAGAAAATGATAAATCTATACGGTATATTCGGAGCTGTCCGAAATCCCGGCTATTTCGAATACTCGCCAAGCGATTCCCTCAGCGATCTTTTGACCCTTGGCCACGGGACCAAGCTCGACGCCGACCTCAAGCGCGTGGAAATAGTCAGATTCAATCCCGATAATAAGACCACCTTCAGCACTTATGTCGACCTTGGTTCCCCCAATTGGAACTTGCCTCTCTGCGCCGATGATAGAGTCTTTGTCGCCTCGATCCAGGGTTACCATGAGAAGTCTCAAGTTCGGCTGATCGGCGAGTTCAAGTATCCCGGCTTCTACGCCATCGAAGAAGACTCCACGACGCTCTCCGAGATCGTCGCCAAGGCCGGTGGCTTCACCGACCTGGCGTCTCTTCAGGAAGGCGAGATGACCAGGGTCTCAGCCGAAGAATTGGTGGACCCTGAATTCGAGCGCCTGAAGAAGATGAACGTGGCCGATATGTCCGAATTGGAGTACGAGTATTTCAAGATAAAGTCCCGCGCCAAAGTCGGACGCGTGGCAGTCGATTTTGTCGGCCTCTTTGTCAAGAATGATAAGAGCAAAGAGATTTTTCTGAGAGACAATGACGTCATCAACGTTCCCCGCAAGCGCAAAGTAGTCAGCGTTTCCGGCGAAGTCGCCAATCCCGGATTTCTCACTTACATTCCCGGCAAAGATTATATGTATTACATCGGCACCGCGGGAGGGTTCTCCGATCGCGCCGGCAGAAGTCGAGTCTCAATCGTCAAAGCCACTACCGGAGAATGGAAAGGGGCCCGCAGGGGAAAGCCGCTTGAACCCGGCGACACCATCTGGATCCCCGAGAAGAAAAAGCACAATTATGTTGCCATAATTAAGGACGTGGCCGTTTTCGCAGGTAACATGGCTACGATATACCTTGTCATTCGACAGGCGACCAAATGATGGAAAATGATCAAATAACCGATTCCGCCTTTTTCTGGCAATTCGTCGGCGCTCTTTTTCGCTGGCGGCGATTGCTGATTTTCAATTCCGTGGCCGCGGCTGTGCTCACTCTCGCCATTATGCTCCCCTTCCCCAATTGGTATAAGTCAACCGCATCCATTCTGCCGCCGGAACAGGAAAGCGGCGTGCTTGGATTCGCCTCCGGCCTGCCGTCGGGTCTGGGATCGTTGTTGAGCGGCAGCGGAATGACCCTTCCCGGCCTCGCCACGCCTTCCGATTTGTACGCCTCGATCCTCAAGAGCCGGGCAGTGTGTCTGGGTGTAGTCGAAAGCAAAGGCCTGAAGGCCGTCTACAAGTCCAGATTTGACCAGGAGGCCATGGACGAGCTGTTGTCGCGCACCAGCGTCGTAGTCCAGCCGGATGGAATAATCAGCCTCGGCTACGAGGACACTGATCGCCAGAGAGCCGCCGCCGTGACGCAGAGCTTCATAGATGAATTGAATAAGGTCAATCAGGAAAACCTCGTCTCCAAGGCCAGGTCTCTGAGGGAATTCGTGGAGCAGCGCTTGAGCGAGAATATTCGCGACCTGGCGGACGCCGAGGAAGCTTATAGGGATTTTCAAGAAAAGCACTTCGCAGTTTCGCTCGACGAGCAGGTCAAGGCCGTGATCGGCGCCATAGCCGACCTTCGGGGGCAGTTGACTATAGCCGAGATCGAATCCGGTGTCATGAGAAAATCTCTTTCACCATCAAATACCAGGTACCAGGAGCAGCAATACAAGATCCAACAGATAAAAGAGCAGCTGGCCAAACTCGAACGCGGGGATTCCACCCAGGCCGAATCGATTCTGAATCTGCCTGTTAAGGAGGCGCCGGAACTGGCGCTGCAGCTGGCCAGGCTGACCCGCGACCTCAAGATTCAAGAGACCATTTTTGAGCTTCTCAAGCAGCAATACGAGCAGGCCAAAATCCAAGAATTGCGCGATACGCCCACCATACAGGTATTGGACAAGCCTAACGTGCCGAACATCAAAAGCCGGCCAAAACGAGTCACCATGGCAATTCTCGGCGGAATGCTCAGCTTCAGCTTGACATTGCTCGCGGTCTTGACACTGGAGTTTGTGCGGCGCGAAAAGGGTAGAGGATCCCTTGCATATGATAAAATGATAGCGGTAACCAGGATGGTGAATGAGGATTATTTTTGGCTAAGGAATATATTCTCCAGAAAGCGAAAAGATGCCCCTTAGGCTCGGACAAATCGGGTTAGGCGCCTGGGGAAAGAACCTGCTGAGAACGTTCAGCGGCTTTCCGGACGTCTCCGTGGTGCGCGCCTGCGATATTGACCCAGCCCAGACAACAAAACTCGCCGGGGCATATCCGAAAACTGAATTCACATGTGACCCCCGCGTGGTGCTCGACGACCCGGCAATCGAGGCGGTAGTAATTGCTACCCCCCCGGCGGTTCACTTCGAAACGGCTTCGAAAGCTCTTGAGTCGGGAAAGGACGTCTTCGTCGAGAAACCGCTCGTCTTAAGCATTGACGATGGCCGCAGGCTGTTGGAAATCGCGGACCACAACGAGCGGATCCTGATGGTCGGGCACATCATGGAATATCATCCCGCCAGCCTGAAGCTCAAGGAGTTCATAGACGGGGGGAAACTGGGCAAAATCCACTACCTCTATTCCACTCGCGTGAATCTCGGCAAAGTGCGCGATATCGAGAATTCCCTCTGGAGCTTTGCGCCTCACGACATTTCGCTCATAGTCTTCTTGTTAGGACAAATGCCGGTGCGTGTAACTGCCACCGGCGAAGCCTACTTGCAGAAGAATATCCAGGACGTCGTCTTCATGACAATGCATTTTGCGGACAAAACAATGGCCCACATCCACGTCAGCTGGCTCGATCCACACAAAGAGCGCAACCTCACGGTGGTCGGATCCAAGATGATGGCCGTGTTCGACGATACCGAGAGCTCCGAGAAAATCTGGCTATATGACAAGAGCGTCGAAACCAGGCTCGATTACAATACCTACGGCGAATATTTGAGTTTGAGAGCCGGCGATATCCTTATCCCACGGGTCGATTCGGCGGAACCTTTGAAAATCGAGTGCCAGCATTTTGTAGATTGTGTCAAGACCCGGACTCAGCCGCGGTCTGATGGCAGGGACGGACTGAGAGTATTAACCATTCTGAGCGCGGCTCAGAAGTCCATGGAGCAGGGGGGAGCCCCCATGGATATTTTTCCCAACGCTTACAACGTATGAGGTTTCGATGGAGTACTATCGCGATAAATCGTCAAGATTAGGCCTGGACGTGGCAATCGGCTTTAACAGCTTCGTCGGCGAGGACGTGCAGATCGGCGACGGCTGCCGCATCGGCGTCGGCGTGGTCATACATGCCGGCACCAGAATCGGATCCAACGTCAGAATAGACGACAACGCCGTTCTGGGCAAATTTCCCATGAGAGCCGCCAATTCGGCCACCACAAAGGACCAGGAACTTCCCGTCTTGACAATCGGCGACGACTGCATCATCGGCACGTCCGTTGTTGCCTATCGCGGGGCCAGAATAGGGCGAAAAGTCCTTATCGCCGATCTCTCGACAGTCAGGGAAAATGTGGAGATTGGTGATTTCACAATTGTGGGCAGGGGCGTGGCGATAGAAAACCTCTGTAAGATCGGCTCCTATTGTAAGCTCGAGACCAATGTATATATAACAGCTTACTCTGAAATCGGCGACCGGGTCTTTGTAGCTCCCTGCGTGGCCACGTCCAATGACAACTACATCGGCAGGACAGAGGAGCGCTTCAAACACTTCAAGGGTGTGACGATCATGAAGGGTGGCCGAATCGGAGTCGGGGCGGTAATACTGCCCGGCAAAGTCATAGGTGAGGACGCTCTCATCGCCGCCGGCGCTGTCGTCACGAAAGATGCCGCTCCGAGGAAGATCGTTGCCGGCCTTCCGGCCAAGGAGTTCAGAGACGTACCCAAAGAACAACTCCTCGAAAATCAAGGCTGGTGAAAGGCCCGTTACATGAAAGTCCCTTTGCTGGATCTAAAAAGGCAATATCAGGCCATAAAACCTGAAATTGATGCCGCCATTCAGAAGGTGCTCGACCATGGCATGTTTATAATGGGCCCCGAGGTCAAATCGCTCGAGGAGCAGCTGGCGAATTATTGCGGATCGAATTACGGCATCGGCGTGGCCTCGGGCACGGACGCTCTTTTGCTTTCCTTGCGCGCCTTGGGGGTCGGTCCGGGCGACGAAGTGGTTACGACAACGTTCTCGTTTTTTGCGACAGCGGGGGTAATCAGCCGCCTTGGAGCCAAACCCGTTTTCGTCGATATCGATTCGAAAACCTTCAACATGGACGTCCAACGGACGAAAGATGCCGTCACCCCTCGCACCAAAGTCATCATGCCGGTTCATCTTTATGGCCAGATGGCAGATATGGATGAAATCATGGAGGTCGCCGATCGCCGCGGTATCGCGGTCGTTGAAGATGCGGCCCAGGCAATCGGCGCAAAGTACAAAGGGAAAAGAGCGGGGCAGTTCGGGGCCACCGCGTGCTTCTCGTTCTTCCCGAGCAAAAACCTCGGCGCTTACGGCGATGGCGGTTTCATTGTCACGAATGACGAGGGTCTGGCCGAGCTCATCAAACGACTGAGGGTTCACGGATCCAAGCCCAAGTATCACCATTCCGTAATAGGTTATAATAGCCGTCTTGATACTTTGCAGGCTGCGGTGCTGTCGGTCAAGCTGAAATATCTTCCAGAGTGGCATGCGGCGCGTAGGCAAAAAGCGGAAAACTACGATAGGCTGCTTAAGGAAATCAGTCAGGTCGTGGTCCCCTTTGTTCACGAATTCAACTATCACATTTATCATCAGTACACGATCCAGGCTGAAGGGCGCGACGCCCTGGGAGCGCATCTTAGAGCAAAAGAAATCGGCTTTGACACATATTATCCGCTTCCTCTGCATTTACAGGAATGTTATCGAAACCTGGGCTACAAGGTAGGCGATCTGCCGGTCTCCGAGAAGCTGGGCGCGCTGGCGATTTCGCTTCCGGTTTTCCCGGAATTGACCGACGTGGAGCAGGAATACGTGGCATCCGCCATCAAGGAGTTCTATAACAAGTGACAAAGACGGCAGCGTTGATCGTGGGAACCAGGCCCCAGTTCGTCAAAACCGCCCCGCTGATTCTTGAGCTGGGGCGGTTTTTCAAGGTTGTTCTGATTCACACCGGTCAGCATTACGACTTCATAATGTCCGAGAATTTTTTCGGGGAGCTTCAAATCCCCGACCCCGATTACCACCTTGAAACTGCGGGCGATACTTCAGGACAAAGAACCGGGAAGATGATAGAAAGCCTGGAGGCTGTGCTGTCCTTTGAGAGGCCCGACGTTGCCATAGTTGTAGGAGACACGGACTCGACTCTGGCCGGGGCACTGGCAGCCGCTAAACTGGGCATTCCGCTGGTGCACGTGGAAGCGGGAGTGAGGTCGAAGAACAAGAACCTGCCTGAACAGATCAATCGACTTGCCACCGATTCCATATCGGACATTTTCATGTGCCCGACTCAATCGGCGGTCGACAATCTTAAGGCCGAAGGCAGATCCAAACAAGTCTTCGACACGGGAGACGTCATTTACGATTGCTTAAGGCTTTTCGAGGCCAAGATTCCGGCCAGGCCGGCCAGGTTGGATGAAATTCCTCCCGATTTTGTTCTCGCAACTATCCACAGAGCCGAAGCGGTGGATTGTGCCGATAATCTTAAGAAGATTCTGATTTCTCTGGGCACGGCACCATTTCCAGTTATTGTTCCAGCCCACCCACGTACAAAGAAAATGCTGGCCCAATTCCAGCTCTCCGGGTCAATTCCTGGGAATCTGACTATTTGCGAGCCGCTGGGATATCTGGATATCTTGTCTCTGGTTCGGAAGTCGAGATATGTCGTCACCGATTCCGGGGGGATACAAAGAGAGTCGGTGTATCTTCGCAAACAAGTAGTGGTGGCAAGGCCGGAAACGGAATGGGTCGAATTGGAGAAATCTGGCTGGGTTATAGTTGCCGGCTACGCATTCGAATTACCCGCAAGACTGCCGGAACCTCAGTCGGGGGATTTCGATCTTGACCACCTTGCGAGGCCGGCATCGGCGGCAATGGCAGAATTAATGCACGGAGTCAAATGCCGTTGAGCAATAATCGGACGAGTCTTATTAAGAGCCCCAAGGAATGAAAGCGCCAAGGCCTCTGCATATAGCTCTCCTCGGACACGAAAAATCCGTGCACATCAGACGCTGGGTGGCAGGTCTGCGCGCCTTGGGGCACAATGTTGATCTTGTCACGCTCTGGAAGGACCCGAAATACGATATAGGCGGAATTGCTCTCGGCGCCAAGAGTGGTGCTACTTTGGCATCAAAATTATCATACCTGACTATCATAGGCAAGCTGCGAACTCTGGTCGAAAAACTCAGGCCCGACATCTTGCATGCCCACCACGCATCCAGCAACGGTTTTCTGATTAGTTGGGTCAGGCACCCGAGAAAAATAGTCTCTGTCTGGGGTGATGATGTGATAATCTTCCCATATCGAGGACCCATACAGCGCGCCATTATCAGGCGCACCCTCAGGAGGGCCAATCACATCACTGCCACGAGCGAATGCCTGCGCGAAGCCGTCGTGAAAATAGGGAATCAAATTCCTCAAATCACTGTTATACCTTTCGGGATCGATCTCGACCATTTCAGATTCATACAGCGTCGGCCCAAGGACATTGTTACTATCGGGATTACCAAGTGGCTTCACCACAAATACGGGATAGACATCCTTATTCGCGCTTTTGAGCCGATTGCCAGGGCGCGGGCCGATGTTCGGCTGCTAATAGCTGGCACAGGTCCCAAAGAAGGTCTTTATAAAGAGCTCGTGCGAACCTTAGGCATCGAAGACAGAGTGATTTTTGCAGGACTGATTGACCACGACTGCATGCCGCAGTTTCTTTCGGGGCTGGACATTTACGCGATGCCGTCTGTCCACCATGGCGAAAGCTTCGGGGTGGCAGCCCTCGAAGCGGCCGCAACCGGGTTGCCCGTGGTCGGCAGTAGGATCGGGGGAGTGCCTGAAGTTGTTATCCACGGAGAAACGGGAATGCTCGTTGAGCCGCGAAATGTGCGGGATTTGCAGTCAGCTCTGGAAAAGCTCATTTCAGACCCCGCGCTTCGCCTGAAGATGGGAGTAAAGGGCCGGCGATTGGTTGAAACAAGGTACCGCTGGGAGGACAATCTCAATTCGATGCAGAACCTTTACTTCAGAATGGTCGGATGAATGCGCATTCTAGTTATGACTCAATATTTCCATCCAGAGCCCAGTGCCGCCACCAACCGGCTGCTGTCGTTCGCCAAAGGGCTCAACGTGAAAGGGCATGATGTCACCGTTCTTTGCGAATTCCCGTCCTATCCATCAGGGATTTTGACTCCTGAGCATAGATACAAGCTCTACAAAAAGGAACTCCTCGAGAATATCAAAGTCGTCCGTTCTTTTATTCTTCCGACAACAAGATTCGGGATAATCTCGAGGTTGCTGAATTATGCCAGTTTTATGTTCTCGTCATTTCTTGTGGGTCTATTCTTGCGAAGGCCTGACGTGATTGTTGCCTCATCGCCTCCGCCAACGGTCGGGTTGAGTGCCGCGGCCTTAAGCTTCTTGAAAATGGTGCCGCTGGTAGGAGATATCAGGGATCTCTGGCCGGAATACGCTATTGCAATCGGCGAACTGACGAACAAGATCGGCATAATTAGCGGACGATTGACAGAGTGGTTTTTCTACCGACGCTGTTTTGCCTTCATAACCATTTCTAAGGGACTCAAAGACTACCTGTCGCGTAAGGCTCCGAGTAAGGAAGTTCGTATCGTCATGAATGGCTCCTCGATTCCCGACACCCCCGCATACGCCAATAGACAAGCATGCTGCTTTGCAGGAAAGGTCGTCAATGTCTGCTACGCCGGAGTGGTCGGCCTCCTGCAGCCAATTCAGGATATCGTCGATGCCGCCCAACTTACTATGGACGATGACACCATAAAATACACCGTTATCGGCGATGGGGTGAAGCGGGAGAGTCTCGAAAACCAACTCTTAAGCAAAAACCTGACCAATATCACCTTTCTGGGCGCCCTTCCGTTCGCCGAGACGTTGGATTTTTTGCTCCAATCGGATATCGCCATTGTGCCTTTGTTGGATATCGAACATTTCAAAAGCGCCCTGCCCTCCAAGTTTTTCGACTACATGGCGCTGGGCTTGCCGATAATCCTGGGAGTCGATGGTGAAGCCAGGAATCTTCTGGAAGATTATCAGACCGGGATATATTATAAGCCAGGCGTTCCCGAGGATTTGGTAGAGAAAATTCGATGGCTTCAGGCTAATCCCCAGAGGGCGCGGGAGATGGGGAGAGCCGGGAGGGAACTGGTCTTCGAGCATTTTTCGCGCTCCGAGCTCGCAGCAAAAATGGAACAGATCGTATCGAATCTGGTCAAGAGCCGCTAAGGGCATTTATATGAATATCTTTGTTTTATCACGATGTTTTCACTCCCACCAGGTCGTCTTCAGCGGCCGCCACCTATCCTTCGACCTCGCCACTGCCAATAAAAGAGTTTCCCATTCGATAAGCGATTCGCAACTCGCTGCCAGATTCGGGGAAAACGGCCGCGGACTGGTCAGGGCCCAATTCAAGCGCTTGCAACCGGCAGCGCATCGCCAAGAGCCACAGCCAGATATTTTCGAAACTAATGGAATTATAAGATGACCAGGATACTCAATGCCTTCACCGTCGATTTCGAAGATTGGTATCAAGGGCTTGAAATTCATAAAATCGATACCTGGCACAAATTTGAATCGAGAATCGAAAGGAACTGCAGCAAAATCCTGGATCTCCTGAAAGCGCATGATACCAGGGCGACGTTTTTCGTACTGGGCTATCTGGCGGAGAAACACCCCCATCTCATAAGGTCAATCCATGAACTTGGCCACGAGATAGGTTCTCATGGTTACTCCCACACGCAAATCTCCCGCCTTGCTCCGGACGAGTTTGAAAAGGAAATCACGAGGACAAATGACGCCATATTCAAAGCCATCGGCAAACGGCCCATTGGCTTCAGAGCCCCGATTTTCTCGATCATCGAAGAGTCACATTGGGCCCTCGATGTGCTCGCGAGGCACGGTTTTCGGTATGATTCCAGCATATACCCTACTTTCAATTATCGCTACGGCATGGTCAAGGCGGACCGCTTTCGCCGCGAACTGACGACCGAATCCAACCGCAGAATTGCCGAGATTCCGGTAGCAACGGGTAAATTCCTGAATGTCAATCTACCGGTCGGCGGTGGAGCGTATTTCAGGGTCTGGCCCTACGCCATCACCAGATGGGCGTTCAAGACGCTCAACAAGCAAGGGAGACCGGCAGTATTTTATATGCATCCCTGGGAAATCGACCCCGGACAGCCAAGAATAGAGCTTCCCAGAAGGCTATCGCTTACTCACTATTACAGATTAGCATCTACCCAAGAAAAACTTCATAGGCTCCTTTCCCAATTCAGATTCTCCACCATGTCCGATGTCTTTGGATTCGACTATTGAGGTGCCGTTGATGACAAGAGGGAACAATCCTGCCATCTTCCTCGATAGGGACGGTGTCATAATCGCCGACAAGCACTTCCAAATCAACCCCGATGATATTGAATTCATCTTTGGTTCCCTTGACGCTCTCAAGAGAGTGCCGTTGGGTTATGTCATCGTTAGCATTTCAAATCAATCGGGCGTGGCCAGAGGCCTTTTCTGTGAACGTGACGTTATTGTTTTTAACGATGCCCTTGACAGCAGGCTTAGGAGCTTTGGAATAAATATCGCCGGCTGGTACTTTTGTCCTCACGGGCCGGATGACAACTGCCCCTGCCGTAAACCGGCGCCTGGTATGATATTCCAGGCAGCCGACGATCTTTCGATCGATCTTGACAGAAGCTGGCTTATAGGCGATAAATCATCCGACATCTCTGCTGGTAACAAGGCCGGAATGACAACAATCCTTGTTAGGACGGGGTACGCAGGCATTGAAGAAGAGAAGGTTGATGTTCGGCCTGATTTCGTTGCCGACAATCTATACGGCGCCATTGAGATCGTGATAAGGGGTAAGCAAACATGAGGCCCCGGAAATCAACGGAAATTGGCTTCACAAGTTCGCAGCTTTGCGAAAAGCTGCTATATCGAGAAAATGGAAACCGGTCAATAGAAAATCCTTTCCCCCGGCAGCTTCAGGAAATCCCCTGCACCAAGTCCATTCCCTTCTTGGAATTAACTCCTTTCTCATTGGTGTCGGAGAAAATATACTCCAAATACGACAAGGCCTCTATCAGGGGATTCGATGATATGAGCTGCAGGGTCCGCGACCTGTCCAAGATCGCATACGCCATCCCTTACAAGG
>Ga0315289_10001121_pt1 | contig 41962 bp, 33 predicted proteins | sample YL17G11_40_MG_FD_203452 | JGI IMG/M metagenome (GOLD analysis project Ga0315289, IMG submission 203452) | Sediment microbial communities from Yellowstone Lake, YNP, Wyoming, USA - YL17G11_40 | ecosystem: Environmental > Aquatic > Freshwater > Lake > Sediment | place: USA: Wyoming | collected... | reverse complement strand
ATCGCCGCGATACAGGAGGGACTGGACATCGCCGGCTCGTTTTTCCGCTTCAGCGCCGAACCCTACACGCCGGCGAAAGCGCGCCTGGTCGAGCAGACCGGGTGCCGGGCGGCGAGTTTCTACTCCGCGGCCGAGATCGGCCACATCGGCCTCGCCTGCGGTGACCCCGAGCATGTGGATGAAGTTCATCTCATGACCGACAAGGTGGCGATGATCCAGCGCCAGAGACCGGTTGGCGAGAGCGGCCTGCACGTGGCCGCCTTTCTGTTCACGACGGTGTTGCGGAGCTGTCCGAAACTCATGCTCAACGTGGAGATCGGCGATTATGGCATCGTACGACAGCGGCGCTGCCGCTGCCTGCTGGACCGCCTGGGCTTTCACGTTCACCTCCACGAGATTCGCAGCTTTGAGAAGCTGACCAGCGCGGGCGTCACTTTTCTCGGAACCGAGCTCCTGGCCCTGGTCGAGGAGGTGCTGCCGGCCCGGTTCGGCGGCAGTCCGATCGACTACCAGTTGGTGGAGGAGGAGGAGCACGGACTGCCCGTGGTTAACCTGCTGGTAAGCCCTCGGCTGGAGCGGATCGACGAGCGGGAAGTGGTGGCGACGGTTCTCTCGCGGCTCAGGACCGTTCCCGGGGGAGGGCAGATGGCCGACCTCTGGCGGGACGGGAACACCCTGCGCGTGGTTCGTCGTGAGCCTTACACCACCGCGGCGCTCAAGCTGCTGCCCTTGCATATCCGTAGGGAGAAGCGTGGAGGATAGCCGCTCGGACCAGGATTCAACCACCGGGCGCCGCGGGTGGAAGGGCCGGGCCTCGCTCGGTCCTGGCCTGGTGTTCCTGGCGGCGATGACCGGTCCTGGATCCATTCTGTCCAACGCGGCGGCCGGCGCCAGCTACGGCTACGATCTCATCTGGGCGCTCGCTCTAGCGCTGCTGTTCCGCTACGTCTGGGTCAACACCTCGGCTAGATACGTCCTGGTGACGGGAGAAAGCCTGCTTCAGGGCTACGCGCGGATGGGCCGATGGCTGGTATGGACGATTCTGGGTGCAGCCGTTCTGGTCCGCCACTCGACAAATCTGTACACGATTCTCCTGATGGGCAACGCGGTCCACGCCTTGATCCCGCTGCCGTTCGCGGCCAGCGGCGCTATCTGGACGCTGTTTTTCACTGTGCTTGGATTCGCCATGATGTTCTGGGGCGGGTATCCGGCCATGGAGCGCGCCTGCCGGCTCTTGGTGGCGATCATGGCTGGCTGGTTAGTGGCAGCGGCTTTGCTGTCCCGTCCCCAGCCCGCTCGGATTCTCTGGGGGGCCTTGGTTCCCTGGATTCCCCCCACCGAGGGAACCTACAGCGCGGTCTTGATCCTGACGGCCATCATCGGCGCGCAGGTTGGAACGCTCAGCAACCTGACCTACGCCTATTTTATCGGTGAGAAAGGGTGGCGTGGCCCTTCTGCGATCAAGAAGCAACGCTTCGATCTGCTGTCGAGTTTCGGCTGCCGTTTCCTCATGGGCGCTCTCCTTCAGGTGGCGGCGGCGGGGACTCTGCGCCCGCTCGGCATCAAACCGGAGACCGCCGGGGATCTGCTGCGTATCTTCACCGAAACGGTGGGGGTGATCGGCGCAATCAGCTTCGGGCTGGGGGTGTGGGCGGTGTGTTTCAGTAACTTCGTCTGCGGCACGGCGGGGTACGCGCTGATCCTTCGCGACATATGTCGCCGCTTCGTTGGCCGGCTCGCAAAGCCGGGCGGCGCAGCGGAGCTCCCGGCGGGGCACGACCCGGTTTATCGCTGGTCCGTGGCGGTGCTCGGCCTTTCGCCGCTCTACATTCTCCTGACGAAGGTGGAACCGGTGGCGCTGGCGCTGACAGTGCGGTCCCTCGTGGTCGTGTTGATTCCGATCCTGGGGGCGGCGCTGCTCGTGCTGACGAACAACAAAGCACTGATGGGAAGTCACCGCAATGGCTGGCTGAGTAACCTCGCCATGAGCCTGATGCTCCTGATTTCGCTCTACCTCACTGGCCGCAACGGCCTGGGTTTATGGCACAAGCTGGCGCGCCCCTGACGGCCGGGTGCGCAACCGGTGAGCCTGGACTCCGCCGGCCGTCACGAGGACAGCAGCGTCCCTGGGCGCCCTGTTCAGGGGCGCTTCAGCATCAGCGGATCAAGGCGTTAAACAGCAGCTTGAAGGTGCCGTGGGTCTGGGCGCGGTGCTGGGCCCGGAATCCGATGAGGATCACGCGGCCTTTGTCGTACTTGGCTGCGATCATCCCGGCTTTTTTGGCCAGGGTGTCTTCGCCTACCAGCCGGCCGCTCTCCAGAAGATCCCGGTCCGCGTAGCGGACGATGACCTCGTAGCGTTCGTTGTGCTCGCTGGGGGTGATCTCGAAGGCGGGGCTGCCGCCCAGGTAGAGCGCCAGCCCCTCCGCCGGCATGCCGTAGGCGAGCGGGTTGGCGCTATCGAACTTCACTCTGAGCGTGGACCCCGGGCACCAGAACTCCTTCGAGCTCTTGTTGGCCGCCACGTTGCGGAGGCTCAAGGAGAGTTTCTCGATGGCGAAGTTACTGGCCCCACCCAGCGTCACTAAGGTTCCGCCTTTCTGTACGAACGCCTTCAGCGCGTTGACGCCTTCGTTGCCGAGGCCGCTTCGGTACTCGGGGGGATAGGCCTCTTCGGGCGGGATGAACTCCGCGCTTCTCTCGCCTCCGGACCGGCCCGTCGCGGCTCTCTCGCCGGTGATCCTGGCGGTGGAATCGTCCGGCAGGATGATGAGGTCATACTTGTCGTTGAGGCTCCCCCTTTTAATCTCGGCATCCATCAGAGAGGTGTAGGGGAACCCGAACTGCTCGAGGAGCAGGCGGGTCCATCCCTCATCCATGTTGCCGCCCCAGTACCGCTGATACATGCCGACGCGCTGGCGCTTCACCTCGTGGCTGCCCGGTTGGATGTCGCCTTTCAGCGCCGCAAAATCAACGCCGGTCTGCCTGGCAATGCCCGCCAGGATCGCTTCCGAACCGCCCTGGATGACGAAGTCGCCGGCGCGGAGGCCGCCGCCGGCCCGGTCGATGCGCCGCACGGCGGCGTCTTTATCCAGCAGCAGGTTCACCGCTCGGAAGCTGTCGTTCAGTCTTCCATCCAGCACGTAGCCGGAGACGCCCGGCGCCACCTTCCCCACGGCCTCGACGGCTGCGGTGAGTTTCCGGAGCTCGCCCGGGGGCGGGTCGTCGGCCGGATCGACACGCACGCCCATGAACTCGAACATGGTGTCGGTGGCCATGTCATAAGGCCGCATCGGAGAGCCGTCTCGGGCCCGAGTCCACTCATTGTCCGGGTAAAGAGTGCGGCCGAGCAGATAACGGATGAGACCCATCTTAGGCTGCGCCAGCGAGACCACCCAGGCGCCCGCCGGGTAGGTCATACCGCCGGTGGTGGTGAAACCCTTCGGGGCTTGCTGGACCTCGATGCCCTGGAGCAGCAGCTTGTTGATCAGCTTGATAGCGGTCAGCGGATCGTGCTGGGTTGAGGGGATTACGTAGGCGGCGGGCTTGCTCTCGGCGCCGCGTTCCGTCTGCCTTCTGGCCTTCTGATACGCGTTCCAGAGCACGGTCTCCCGGTTGCGCGCCGCCAGGTCCAGGACCGCCCAGGCCGAGATCTTCTGCCGCTCGACGATGTCGCGCAGCTTCCACCATCCGCCCGGCCAGGGATTCGGAAAGGTGGTCTGGGCCTCGTAGGCGGGCAGGCCCCGGGTTCCGCCCCGCAACTGTTGGGGATGAACAAACAGGGGCGTCGCCAGTTTCGCGCTGGCGGATTCGGTGAGCATCCCGGCGATGTTGTGGAAGGGCGTGATCCAGTGAAACCCGAAATGGCCCCAGCCGGAATACTGCGCCATGTTGATGACGCCGGATTGCCCCGCCTCCTCTTCCTTGTACGCGATGTGGCCGCCGTACCAGCTCATCTCGCGCCAGACCAGGGGATCGGCAAGGGGCCGGATGGGCTCGGCGTAGGGCGGGATGTAGATCCGGGCGCCGTAAGGGCCCATGTGGTGGTGGTCGACGTAGGCTTGCGGAATCCACTCCCGAAACAGGATCTGGGCCATGTACTTCGACTCCACCAGGTTCGTCTGAAAGGCGTCCCGGTTGTTATCGTGGCCGGCGTACTGGTGGTACAGCCAGGGGAGATTGGCTCCCTCGTACTCCGTGCCCAGAGTCTTTTGGTACCAGTCGCTGACCATGATCGCGCCGTCCGGATTGAAGGACGGCGCCATCAGGAAGATGACGTTGTCCAGGATGCGCGCGGTCTCCTCATCGCGCCGGGAGAGGAGGTCGTAGGCCAGCTCGGGCGCCATCTGGGTGCCGCCGATCTCCGAGGCGTGCAGACTCATGGACTGGCAGATGACCGCCTTGCCCTCTCCGATCAGTTTCCTGACCTGCTGCTCAGCGAGGCCCCGCGGATCGCTGATCCTGCCGTTCACCTCCCTCAGCCGCTCCAGCCGTGCCAGGTTGTCGGGTGAGGAGATGATCACCAGGAGAAACGGGTTGCCCATAGTGGTCGGCCCCATGTTCACCACCTTGAGCTTGCCGCCGCCCTCCTTCTCCAGGAGCCCGAAGTACGAGACGATCTTGTCCCAGCGGGCGATCTTGCGGTCGCTGCCGAGCTGGAATCCGAAGTGCTTCTCGGGGGACGTGATCTGGCCCTGTGCGGCTGGCGCCAGGAGGCCCAAGCCGGCGAGGGCCGGCGCCAGGAGGCTGGCAACGGTGCGCATCCATGTTCCGCTCATGAGGACTCTCCGTGCCGGAAACCGGCAGCCGAGTTTAACACATCGACTGGGGTGTCGCCGACATGCTGAACCACGCCCGCCAGTTCCTTCAGGCCGTCCAGCAGCGCCTGGGCTCGACCGCCCCGTTCCAGGCGCCTCCACCCCCGCCGTTGCGGGAGGGTGCGGCAGGATGCTAAACCATAAGGTTTGTCGGACTCCAGCAGCACCTCCATGATTGAGGCCGTGGGCCTCAGCAAGTTTTACGGCGAGTTTGCCGCTATTCGCCAGGTCAGCTTCAGTGTGCCCCAGGGCCAGGTGGCGGCCTTCCTGGGGCCGAACGGCGCGGGCAAGTCCACCACGCTCAAGATCCTGACCGGGTATCTGGCCCCCAGCGAGGGCGCGGCGCGCATCGGCGGCATGGACGTGCAGGCGAACCGCCTGGCGGCGACCGAGCGCCTGGGCTACCTGCCCGAGAACGGGCCGCTCTACCTGGACATGACGCCCCTGGAGCTGCTGCGCTTCTTCGGGCGGGCGCGGGGGCTGACACGAGAGCGCCTCAAGCAGCGCATCGAGGCGGTAGTGGCGCGCTGCGCCCTGGAAGCGGTCATCGAGAAGAGCATCCGCAAGCTCTCGAAAGGCTACCGCCAGCGCGTCGGCATGGCCCAGGTGCTGCTGCACGAACCCGACGTGCTCATCATGGACGAGCCCACCGCGGGCCTCGATCCCAACCAGATCCGCGAGGTCCGCCAGACGATCCGGGAACTGGGGCCGACCAAGACCGTGCTCATCTCGACGCACATTCTCCAGGAGGTGGAAGCGGTGGCCGACCGCCTCATCTTCATCGACCGCGGGCGCGTCGTCTTCGACGGCACGCTTGCGGAGATGCGCGCCGGCCACGCCTCGCTCCAAGACGCTTTTTACGCCCTTACGGGCGAGGGGCAGTCTGAAGGAGGCGCATGCGAACGCGCGTGATCCGGGCGGTCTTCCTGCGCGAGCTGGCCGGCTACTTCTCGACGCCCACCGGCTATGTCTTTATCACCCTGTTCGTGTTCCTCTCCGCCCTGGCCGCCTTCTGGCAGGAGGGCTTCTTCGCTGCCAACCTGGCCAACCTGGATCAACTCAACCGCGTCTTCCCCTACCTGCTGGTGTTCCTGGCGCCGGCCATCAGCATGGGGCTGTGGGCCGAGGAGCGCAAGCAGGGCACCGACGAGCTGATCCTGACGCTGCCGGCCCGGGACTGGGAGCTGGCGCTGGGCAAGTACCTGGCGGCGGTGGCCATCTACACGGTGGCGCTGATGTTCTCGCTCAGCCACGTAGTGGTGCTGTGCTGGCTGGGCAGCCCCGATCCCGGGCTGATGTTCTCGACCTACCTGGGCTGCTGGCTGATGGGCGCCGCGCTGCTGAGCCTGGGCATGGTGGCTTCGTTGCTGACGGATAACCTGACCGTGGCCTTCATCCTCGGGGCGGTCTTCTGCGCCGCGCCGGTGTTCCTCGACCACGCGGGCGTGATCTTGAGCGGGCGCTGGCGGCGGCTGGCCGAGCGGTTGTCGGTGGTCGAGCAGTTCCGCGATCTCTCCAGCGGGGTGGTGACCGCCGGAGCGCTGGTCTACTTCGTGGCGTTCGCCCTAGCCATGCTGTACCTGAATGTGCTGCTGGTGGGACGGCGGCGCTGGCCGAGCGGGCCGCGGGCGCCGCGCATGAAGCTGCACGTCGCCCTGCGCGCCCTGGCGCTGGCAGCGCTCATCGGGAGCGCCACGCTCCTGGCCGGCAACCTGCGGCTGCGGCTGGACGTTACTGCCGAGCAGATCCACTCGCTCTCCCCCGAGACCCGCCGCCTGCTCCAAGGGCTGAGCCCGCGCCGCCCGGTCTTCATCCAGGCCTACTTCAGCCCCGAGGTGCCGCGCAGCTACATCGACGTGCGCACCAATCTGGCGGCCCTGCTGCGCGAGTTCGGCGCCGTGGGCGGCGAGGCCGTCCACACGCGCATCTTCGAGACGGTGAAGTACTCGCCCGAGGCCCGGGAGGCGCAGGAGCGTTATGGCATCCGCCCCTACCGCGTGCCGGTGACCGAGGAGAGCGCCCGCGCGGTCAACGAGATCTTCCTGGGACTGGTGTTCAACTGCGGCGCGGAAGAGTTCGTGATCCCGTTCTTCGAGCGCGGGCTGCCGGTCGAGTACGAGCTGATGCGCTCGATCCGCGTGGTCTCGCGGGCCCAGCGCAGGAAGGTGGGCGTCCTGGCCACGCAGGTCAAGCTGTTCGGCGAATTCGATTTCCAGAGAAAGGTGCAGGCCCAGGAGTGGGCGATTGTCGCGGAGCTGCGCAAGCAGTACGAGGTGGTGCAGGTCTCGGCCGACTCCGACTACCCGCCGGACCTGGACGCGCTGCTGGCGGCTTTGCCCTGGACGCTCACGCCGCCCCAACTGGAGCGCCTCACGGCCTGGGTGCGACGCGGCCGGCCCACGCTGGCGCTGCTCGACCCCATGCCCGGCTTCGACCTCAACCTGGCCCCGCAGGAGATGCGCCAGGCCGGGCCGTTCACAATCACCGCGGAGAGCGCCACGCCCAAGACCGACATCCGGCCGCTGCTGGACGCGCTGGGCGTGAGCTGGCAGACCAATCGCATCGCCTGGGACAACTACAACCCCCACCCGCAACTGAAGACCCTGCCCAAGGAGTTCGTCTTCGTGGGGCGCGGTTTCAACCAGAAGGAGGCCATCACGGCCGGGCTTCAGGAGGTGGTGCTGCTGTATCCGGGCGTGCTGAGGAGCCGCGGGGGAACCGAGTTCACGCCGCTGCTCGAAACCTCGCCGGAAGCGGGCACGGTGAAGTGGGAGGACCTGGTGCAGCGCTCGCTGTTCGGCATCGCTGTCAACCAGGGGCTGCCGCACGCGCCTTCGAACGCCACCCAGGTGCTGGCGGCGCGTCTGCGGCGGGGCGGCGCCGATCCGGTCAACGCCATCGTGGTGGCCGACGTCGATCTGATGAGCGAGCAGTTCTTCGAGCTGCGGCGGCGCGGCATCGAAGGCCTGAATTTCGACAACGTGACCTTCCTGCTGAACGCGGTCGATACGCTGGCCGGGGATGCTTCCTTCATCACGCTGCGCAAGCGCCGGCCGCGGCACCGCACGCTCGAGGCGGTCGAGGCCCGCACCAAGATTTACGAGGCCCGGCGCCTGCGCGAGAACCAAGCCGCGGAGGCCAACGCCGAGCAGCGCCTGAAAGAGGCCCAGGGGCGCCTGGACCGCGCCGTGCGCGAGCTCGAGCAGCGCGCCGACCTGGACGCCCAGACGCGCCAGATCATGATCGCCAACGTCCAGGCCGTCGAGAACCGCCGCCTGAGCGTGGCGCGCGCCAATGTCGAGGACGACAAGCAGCGGCACATCGAGAACGCGCGGGCCGACATGGAGAACTCCATCCGCGGCATTCAGAACACCATCAAGCTGCTGGCCGTGGCCCTGCCGCCCGCGCCGGCTTTCCTGGTGTTCCTGCTGGTGTCGGCGCGCCGGCTGCGGCGCGAGCGCATCGGCGTGCCGGCAGACCGCCTGGTGGAGCGGGGCTGATGCGGGAACCCCTCCAGACCGGTGTGTTGGTGGGCGCCGCGGTGGTCTTGTCCGTGGTGGCGGCGCTGGTCCAGCCCGAGGCGGCGGCGCCCGAAATCATGAGCGACCAGGGCGAGGCCTTCTACCCCAAGTTCACCGACCCGCAGGCGCCCCGCTCGATCGAGGTCATCGACTACGACGAGGCCACCGCCACCGCGCGCCCCTTCCAGGTGCAGTTCCAGCGCGGCCGCTGGCTGATCGCCTCGCACCACCACTACCCCGTGGACGCTGGCGAGCGCATGGCCAAGACGGCCGCCGCGCTCATCGACCTCCGCAAAGACCTGGTGCGGTCGGATTCGCCCGCCGATCACGCCCAGTTCGGAGTAGTCGATCCTCTGGACCAGAAGGTGAGCGGCCTGGCCGGGCGCGGCAAGCGCGTCACGTTGCGCGACGGGCGCGGCGAGGTGCTGGCGGACTTCATCCTGGGCAGGTCCGTGGACGGCAAGCCCGGCTACCGCTACGTGCGCGTGCCCGGCGCCAAGCGCGTCTACGCCGTGAAGACCGACGCCGATCCCTCGGCCCGCTTCGCCGACTGGGTGGACGCCGGCCTGCTGCGCATCGCCGCTTCCTCGATCCGCAAGGTCACCATCAACAGCTACTCGATCGATGAGGCGATGGGCCGGCTGAACAACCTCGAGACCCTGGTGCTGGCCCAGGAGAAGGACCAGTGGAAGCGGGAGGGCTCCGCGAAGTTCAATGTGGCGCCGGTGAAGGCTATGGCCGCCGCGCTCGACGGGCTGAAAGTCGCCGGCGCGCAGCCCAAGCCGCAAGCCATGGCCGAGGACCTCAAGCAGGGCCAGGTGCGGATGTCGCTCGAGACCGCCATGGCGCTGCGCCAGAAAGGATTCTTCCTGGCGCCCACCGGCAGGATGTACGCCAACGAGGGCGAAATGGTGGTGGAGACCGCCGACGGCCTCCTCTACTCGCTGCGCTTCGGTGAGGTGGCCACCACCGCGGGCGAGGCCAAGCCCGTGGCCGGCGGCGGCGAGAACCGCTACCTGTTCGCCACCGTGAACTTCGACGCCGCGCGGGCCGCCCGCTACGGCGGCGACGCCGCCGCGGGCCAGCGCCGCGCCCGCGAGCTCAACCGCCGCTTCGCCGACTGGTTCTACATCATCGCCGGCGCCGACTTCCAGAAGCTGCGGTTGAGGCGCAAGGACGTGGCGGGCGGGCATTAGCCCGGCGTGCTAGACTACCCGCGGGAGGCTCCCCGTGCTGGCGCAGATCGAGGTCAACCAGGCAAGCATCGCAGAGCTTTGCCGGCGCTGGATGATCACCGAGTTGGCGCTGTTCGGCTCCGCGCTCCGCGAGGACTTCCGTCCGGACAGCGACGTGGATGTGCTGGTGAGTTTTGCCCCCGAGGCCCGGCCGTCCTGGTTCGAGTTGGCGCGCCTCGAGGAGGAGCTCTCGGCCCTCTTCGGACGCAAAGTCGATCTGGTCGAGCGCCAGACCATCGAGCGCAGCGAGAACTACATCCGGCGCAAGCATATTCTGGACTCCGCGCAGGCCATCCATGTGGCGGGATGAGGCCTATCTGCTGGACATTCTGCTCGCAGCCAGGAGAGCGCTCCGCTTCAACGTCAAGGCCACGTGGGAGGACTTCGAGCGCGACGAGTTACGCCAGCACGCTACCGCCAGAACGCTTGAAATCATCGGCGAGGCAGCACGGAAGATCTCGCCCGAATTCAAGGCCGCTCACCCGGAGATCCCCTGGGCCGACATGATCGGCCTGCGCCACCGACTGATCCACGAATACTTTCGCATCGACCTCCGCCGCGTCTGGGACACGGTGCAGAACGACTTGCCGAAGCTCATCGCGCTGGTCGAGCCATTGGTGCCGGGGCAGGGGGAACCGGAAAATGGAGACCGAGACTCGGACGAGTGACTGACGGGCTCCCCCGCTGGCGGCACCCCGCGCCGCTCACATCCCCTTGCGTTTTGCCGAGAGAATGATCCGGATCACCTCTTCCACGTCGGAGTCCCGGGTCACCTTCAACCGGGAGTAAGGTCGCCTATCCTTTCTGACATCGACCCTGCTGCTGGAAAAGCGATCAGGCTTTCCCCTCAGAGTGATGGCAAGAGAGGGCTCCCTGGGCTGCGGCGTGACAGTCCAGAAGTTGTCCGGGCGCTCTACGAATCTCTTCCCTTCAAGCCGTAACTCACCTTGAGGAACTTGTCTTCGGACCGCTGACAAGATGCGTGTGCCTGCCTGCTGGAGCTCCGGGGACATTCGGCTGATCTTCTCCAGAAAGGCGCGATCTCCAGGTTTCATCATCGGGAGCGGCCTGTCGCCGGAATCGGCAAGCTCTGCCGAGGGCAGATGAGACGGGACCTCGGCCCCCAAGTCTATGAAGTACGCTCCCGCGCCCTTTCCGAGATTCAGCACGTGGCATGCAGAAGGTTCCACTTCAAGCCGAGACTCCGCCTCTCGGAAAACCGGGTTCAGGACTGCGATCACAGTTCTCGCGCCCAGGGTGGTCTGCATTCCACCGATGAGACGAACCTCTTCCGCGATCATCGGTGAGAACCAGACTGCGGCGCCGACCTGCTGGATCCCGTCGAACACGAATCTGATTGACATGGAACATTTCCTCCATTTCCACTGCAGCAGTGCACTGACTCAGTGCACTGCTGCAGTACACTGCTAGTATCGCATTGTGGACGCAATCTGTCAAGGCTTCCCCTAACGACTTCGGGAGCGGCCCCTGTGTCCCTCCCCCGGATGGACCGATTGCATCGGCGTCCGGCAGACGTGTGCTCAGGGATCGGGCGCGGTCCAAGTGGGCCTTCTCCGAGGATTGCGGTTGATCCAGGCGAGTTTCGCATGCCTGGCAGTCCACGGCTGGGTGGCCATCAGCGGCGAGAACCGCTACCTGTTCGCCACCGTGAACTTCGACGCCGCGCGGGCCGCCCGCTACGGCGGCGATGCCGCCGCGGGTGCGCGCCGCGGCCTGGAGGATAATACCCTGTATGGCTGCGCATCTCCTCCGGAAGATCTGGCCTGCGCTGCTGGGCCTGGTGCTGGCGTGCCCGCTGGCGGGTAGAGTCCAGGTCCAGGGCGAACTCAGGCGCTGGCACCGAGTCACCCTGACGTTCGACGGCCCGCAGACCGCCGAAGACGCCACCCCGAATCCTTTCCGCAACTACCGCCTGAGCGTCACCTTCACGCACGCGCGCAGCGGCAAGTCCCACACCGTGCCCGGTTACTATGCCGCCCACGGCGCCGCCGCCGAGACCTCCGCCACCTCCGGCAACCAGTGGCGCGCGCACTTCACGCCCGACGAAGAGGGCGACTGGCGGTACGCGGCCTCGTTCCGCAGCGGCGAGGACGTGGCGCTGAGCCCGGATCCCCAGGCGGGCGCGCCCGCGGCCTTCGACGGCGCCGCGGGCTCGTTCCGCATCCGGGCCAGCGACAAGACGGGCAGCGATCATCGGGCCCAGGGCCTGCTCCAGTACGTGGGGCGGCACCATCTCCGGTATGCCGCCAGCGGCGAGTACTTCCTCAAAGGCGGCGCCGACAGCCCGGAGAACTTCCTCGCCTACCACGAGTTCGACGGCACCTGGGACTCGGACGCCGACTCGGGAAGCTACCGGAAGGTGGGGCCCTTCATCCACCAGTACGAGCCGCACTTGAAGGACTGGCGGGCGGGCGACCCCACCTGGAAAGGCGGGAAAGGCAAAGGCATTCTCGGGGCCCTGAACTACTTGTCCGGCAAGGGCGCGAACAGCGTTTACTTCCTCACCTACAACCTGGACGGCGGCGACGGCCGCGACACCTGGATGTGGACCGGGCCCGCGGTCCGAGACCGCTTCGACGTGAGCAAGCTCGCGCAGTGGGAGATCGTCTTCTCGCACATGGACCGCCTGGGGCTGATGCTGCACGTAGTCACGCAGGAGACCGAGAACGACCGGGCGCTCGGCGGCGGCCCCGGGCTGAACCCGGTGCGCCGGCTCTACTACCGCGAGCTGTGCGCGCGGTTCTCGCATCACCTGGCGCTGATGTGGAACCTGGGCGAGGAGAACAACACCAGCGACCAGGACCGCAGGGAGATCGCCCGCTACATCCGCAGCCTGGACGCCTATCGGCATCCCATCACCGTCCACACCCATAACAACAAGGAGCTGGAGTTCTACAACGGGCTGTTCGGCGACGATCGCTTCGAGGCCACCTCCATCCAGGGGTCGATGCGGAACTACAACCGCGACGCCATCGTCCTTCGCAGGCGCTCCGCCGAGGCCGGCCGCAAGTGGGCCATCTTCGGGGACGAGCAGCCGCCGGCGAACAGGGGCGTGCTGCCCGACCAGGTGGACCCTGGCCACGACGAGCCGCGCCTCGAGGCCCTGTGGGGCAACCTGATGGGCGGCGGCAGCGGCGTCGAGTGGTACTTCGGGTCGGACTACCCGCACATGGACATCAACTGCGAGGACTTCCGCTCGCGCGACCGCATGTGGGACCAGACGCGGTACGCCCTCCAGTTCTTCCGCCAGCACCTGCCCTTCTGGGAGATGGAACCTGGCAACGAACGGGCCTCTGGCGCCAGGGACGCGCGCGTGCTGGCCCGGGGCGAGGAGATCTTCGTGGTTCAGGTTCCCTATGGCGGCGAGGCCCTGCTGAAGCTGGGCGCCGGCACATATACGGTGCGGTGGTACAACCCGCGCGCGGGCGGCGAGATGCAGGCGGGGACGGTCCGGACCGCCGAGGGCCCCGGGGTGAAATCCATCGGCCGCCCGCCCGCCGATCCGGACAAGGACTGGGTGGCGCTGGTGAAGCGGTAGAATGGTGACAAGCGCCCGTAGCTCAGGTGGATAGAGCGGCTGGCTTCGAACCAGCAGGCCGGGGGTTCGAGTCCCTCCGGGCGCGCCAGGCAAGCCCTTCAGAATCAGTTGACTGCGGCGCTGCCCTTGGAAGGCTGCGCAATCACGGTTTCGGCGGTATGCCCGAAAGTATGCCCACTCTTTGCAGCCCACCCCCGATTCCAATGGCCCTGGTCAGGACATGGAGGTGCCCCCCGGCACATACGATAGCGCTTTCGTAGTCACATGAGAAGGAGGCGTGCCGGCAACAACCAGGCTCGCAAATTCAATCACTTATGAGCCATCAGGTGAGCCTAGGCGCTTGGGAAGGGAGCCAGAATCACATAGCCGTCACATTGCGCCTGAGTGCCGTGGCCGTAATGCCTCCGTGGCGAGGGGGTTGCCCGCGCGGGACGCCTAGCGGCGCGGTGCACAAACCGAGGCGGTTGTCACGGCTAGGTGGGCCTGCCCGGTGGCTGGCTCGCGGCTCAGCGGAGCCACCCTACCACGGGCCGTTGGAGGGCGGGCGCCAGCGTCTGCGTCCAGCCCCCCGGGCCGCAGAAGTCGCAACGCGCGGATTACGGCCGTGGGACTCAGGCCCAGAAGGGAACATAGGAGGCGTGCTTCTTGGACGTGCTGCCCGGGTCGTAGGGGCGGATCTGGCCCCGCTGGATCGTGTCCGAGATGATGCGGGAAGCCGTCGAGTAGTTCCGGTCGGCGATGCCCAGTCTCCTGCGAAGCGAGGCGTTCGTCATCTTCTGGTTGGAGACGTAAAGCAGGCAGGCGTGCTGGTAGCACGCGCGGACCTTGTCGAGCCGGTCCATGTGCGTCAGCTTTCGTGGCCCGTACAAGATCACTTTGGTGTGACCCTCCGTCACGAGAAAATTCGGGGCAGGCAGCCGGGCGTGCTCGACCTCGAAGATTACCTTGTCGATGCCGCTCCCGCGTTCCTCGCAAATGTTGAGCCGGCGCATGAGAGCGGCGAGGGCCTCGTTCCTCGACTGCGGAGGCTCGTCGATGAACCGCAGGGTTTGGATGAGGGGCGTGCCGGGATTGGTGATCTCGACCCGGTCTGTGAATACCTCCACAAGCGGGCTGACCCCGGTCATCGAGAAATCCTGATGGATGATCGCGTTCGCCACCAGCTCCCGGACGGCCAGATCCGGATACGCACGCGCCTCGGTCCGGAGGGCCCCGAAGATCTTCTCGCTGCGCGGAAGTTGATCGTAGATGTAGTTGACCAGTCCCTCGAAGCCGGCCGCATAACCTCGTAAGCCCACCTGCTCCTTCACGGTCTTGATGCGGTCCTTGCCCGGGTAGACAATCACTCGCACGGCCTTACGAGCCAACCCCTCGAACTCGCTGAGCCTCTTGGCGAACAGGATGGCGCCGAGATTGGTGATGTTCCAGTGGCCACTAGTGCCGGCAGCCGCGATCAGCTTCTCACTGTGCAAGCGGTCAACCAGAGCATTCTTGGTCTCTGCCAAGGGCTGCTTGGCCATCTCGAAGAAGGCGGCATGGTCGAGGAGAGACAACGCCTCGTCCGCGGTCAGATCAGCAGTGGCAACCTGCTTCTCGAACGCCGCGCCAGGACCCTGGGCCCACAACAGCCGTTCCTTTTCGGGATGGTCCTTCAGGCGCTTCTTGTAGCTCCCGACCCGAACGTATTCCACTCCACGGAATCCCACTGGGCGGTTCGGGCAGCGTTGAACTTGCAGGATAACAACGGGACAGCCGCCATGAAGGAACTCGCCGAATTGGAAGTGAATCCTCGGCTCAAGCTGCGTGGCCAGCCAGTTTTCCAGTTCCTCGTTGCCAACTTTCGCTCGTTGCGGGCGGAAGGTGGTGCCCACCACGCGGAGCGTCTGGTCCTCGATCCCCCAGACAATGTAGCCGCGCTCCTTGTGGTGAAGCCCGGCGCCATTGGAGGCGGCGGAGATCTGTTCTCCGATCTCTTGCGGCTCGGCATGGTTGTGCTTGAATTCGACCCATTCCGTTTCTCTCCCTAGAGAGAGCAATGACTCCAGCAGTGCGCCTAGCTCCTCTGGGGTCATGGCTTCAATCTACAATAACCGGCCCGTTATACGGGATATAACGGGGCCCTCCCCGTAGCTCCTCTGGGGTCATGGTTTCAATCTACCGCCATCGGAGGTTCTCTGGCTTGGTCTTCGCTCCAGGCTGTTCCGAGGGGCCCCAGGGGCACGGAGTTGCCACCCAGTCGGTTCCACAGAAGGTGTGACCGATCCGGCCGCCCCCAGAGGTACGCTCGGAGGACGCGCCTGCGAACTGCGGGACACCAGACTCCTGCCGCAGCCGTTCCGATGGTCCTCCGGCTTCCCTGCGCGCAGGACGACCATTCTGCGGCTAGGGAGCTTGCCAGATGATGTTACCCGCCGCGTCCGCCAAGCGCAGGGCCGGGCTTCCGTCACGGTTGACTTCGAGGCCCGCCCGCACCTCCCCCGCCGCGTCGTACAAGGACAGGAACGTGCGTCCGTCACGGGGCGCGTCCAGCACTGCCCGGAGCTGCCCCCGCGCGTCGAGCAGCACCAGGTGCGCGCCTAGGTCAGGGTGCACGGTCAGGCCCGCCTGCGTCTTCCCCCCCACGTCCTTCAAGGTCAGGCCCCAGGCTCCCTCAGGGAGCGCGCCCAGGACTCCCCGCTTCTCCCCCGCCGCGTCGTACAACCCCAGGGCTGGACTCCCATCAGAGCCCACGGCCAAGCCCGCCCGCACCTCCCCCGCCGCGTCGTGCAACCCCAGGGCTGGAGTCCCGTCAGAGCACACGGCCAAGCCCGCCCGCACCTTCCCCTCCGCGTCGGACAAGTACAGGCCCGGACTCCCATCAGGGAGCACGACCAGACCCGCCCGCACCTCCCCCGCCGCGTCGTACAAATCCAGGCCCGGACTCCCGTCAGGGAGCACGCGCAGGGCTGCCCGCGTCTCCCCCGCCTCGTCCACCACCTCGAAACGCCGCGCTCTCACCACCTTAGCCGCAGCGGATTCCTCGAACGTGTCCATGGTCCTTCACCTCACGATGCTGGCAATCATACCTCTTCCGCTGGCCGCCTCCAGCCCAGGGTCCTGGCGATTCCGAGCGCTACAGCGCGTCGGACACGGGTGATGCCTGCCTGTTCCCCCCGGCGCGCGCGACTCACTTCAGCGGGGCGTGCCCCTCCGGCGCGCCTCGTGCCCGGCCTCGCTTGGCGCTCGGCGCACGCCGCACGCCGGCCCGCACGCTCACCTCGCCCCGCCACGCTCGCGGCGCTCCCCTCCGGCCCTGGCGTGCCCTGCTCCGCTCGGCTCGCCCGCTCGCGCGTCTCGCCCTGCTCAGCTCGCTCCGCCGCACGCTGCGGGCCGGCACCTGTGCGCCCCGCAGCCAGGGGCGCCCCATCGCTCCGCTTCGCTCCGCGCGTCGAAGGCGCCGCTGCTCGCCCCCCGCCGCAGTTTCCCCCCTCTGGACTCCTCCGTCCTTGGCACCCCCCGTTTAAGGAATCCCCAAAGGGGGGCACCAGCTCTGCGCCGGCGTGGTTGGGCGCGCTCGCTTCGCTCCCGCGCTTCGCCAGCGCCAGGGGGGCCTCGCAGCAAGGCACGGGCCCCGCCTGGGGCCTGCGGCCCGGCGCAGCTTCCCTCTTTTCCACCCCCGCCCTCCCGGCCCGGCCTCGCGGCCACTCGGCCTGGCCGCCCCTCCGCCCCCTCAGGGGGCTCCCCCACAAGAACACCACGCCCCCCTTCCCTCCTCATCCAACATCCGCGCCGGTCCTCGCCGTCAAGGGTCTCGATCCTTCGGACTCGCTGCGCTCGCCCCTGACCGCTCCGGGCCGGCGCGCAACTCCCCTTCCTCATACGAGGGAAAGGGGGGGTTGGGGAACATCTCCGAAGGCAGCGCCCCGCCCGGACGCGATTCCAACCCCTACAACGAATCGGCGCCGGGTTCCGCGTGGTTAGTGCCACCCTGCCCCCTGGCGAAGGTTCCCACGCCGGTTTCTGCGCGAAGGCGGGGGATTCTCCAGCGCGGGCAGGGTGCAGAGCGGGCAGGGGTGACGCGGGAACTTACTCCGCGCGCCACGTTTCGGTGGTGGGGAGGTATGCCCAAAAGTATGCCCACCCCCTGCATGGATGGGTTACTACCGGCTGCTACGGTACTTGGGCTAAGTGGTTGAGAATACTACTCGGGAGCAATAAGTAACAACCCGTGTAACTGACTGATTCCCTATGCGTGCATGGCTTCGAACCAGCAGGCCGGGGGTTCGAGTCCCTCCGGGCGCGCCAGCAAAGGGCTCGCAGCCGCTTCCTACTTCGACTCCAGATAGCGCGCCAGCTCGTCCCGCGCGAACACGGGCAGCGGCAGGACCCGGTCGCCTGCCACAAAGGCGCGCCCCGCGGAGGCCGGGACCACTGCGCCGATGCGAGCGGCTGGGATGCCGGCGGCGCGCAGGCCCTCCAACGCTGCGGGAAGCTCCGTCTCCGCAAGCGTGGCCAGCAGCGCGCCGGAGGCCAGCAGGCCGAGCGGATCCAGGCCCAGGGCCGCGCAGATCGCCCGGCACTCGGGTAGGACCGAAATCGCCGCAGCGTCGATGCTGAGGCCGACGCCGGCGGCCTCGGCCAGCTCAGCCAGCGCGGTGAGGAGGCCGCCCTCGGTGGGATCGTGCATGGCGTGAACGGCGCCCGTCGCTCTCAAGATGCGGGCCGCCGGCAGCACCGCAATGCCGGGGACGCGCAGCCAGCCCGACGCCGCCTCGATCACCGCCGGCGCCACGCCCTGGGCGAGCAGCGCGCCGGCGTGCTCGGCGGCCAGGATGGCAGTGCCTTCGATGGCGATGCCGCCGGCCAGCAGGATCGCATCGCCCACGCGCGCCCCGGAGGTGCGCACCAGCCGGTCGCGTCGCACGGTGCCGAGCAGGCAGCCCACCAGGACGGGCCGGTCCAGTCCCACGGTGATCTCGGTGTGGCCGCCCACCAGCACCACGCCGCTCTCCGCGCAGGCCTCCTTCAACCCGTCAAACAGGCCGGTCACCTGCTCGGAGGCGATGCCCTCCGGCAGCAGCGCGGTCACCAGCAGCCAGCGCGGCTCCGCTCCGACGGTCGCCAGGTCGTTGCTGTTGACCGCCAGCAGGTACCGGCCCATGTCCTCGGCGGCGAAGGTGATCGGGTCGGTCTTGGCCACCAGCAACTCCGGCGCCCCGACGTCGATCACCGCGGCATCCTCGCCGAACTCGGCGCCCACCACCACCGGGTAATCCGCGGCCGGCAGCGACGCGAGCAGCGTGCGCAGCATCTCGGGCGGCAGTTTGCCGGCGGGCAGCTTCATGACTCCTCCTGGAAGGCGCGCGAGCGGACGGCGCTCAAGTACGCCGGAAACTCGCCGGCCAGAATCGACCGCCGGATTCCCCGCATCACGTCGCAGTAGCGCTGGAGGTTGTGCAGCGTGGCCAGCGTGGCGAAGAGCATCTCGCCCGCCAGGAACAGGTGCCGCAGGTAGGCCCGCGAGAAGGTGCGGCAGGCGTAGCAGGGACAGGCCTCGTCGATGGAACGCGGATCGTCCTTGTACTGTGCCTGCTTGATGCTGAGTTTCCCCTGCGAAGTGAACAGGCATCCGTTGCGGGCGTTGCGGGAGGGCAGCACGCAATCCATCATGTCCGTGCCGCGGGCCACGTACTCGGGCAGCTCCTCGGGCCGGCCCACGCCCATCACGTAGCGCGGCCGGTCCGGCGGCAGCAGCGGGACCGTCGCTTCGACCATCTCCAGGCTCAAGCTGCGCGGCTCACCCACCGAGAGCCCGCCGATAGCGTAGCCCTCGGCCTCCAGTTCCACCAGCTCCGCGGCGCACTGCCTTCGCAGGTCGGCATACACTGAACCCTGCACGATGGGGAACAGCGCGCCTGCTCCCTCTTCCTCGCTGGCCCGTTCCCGGTGGTGAGCGAGGGCCGCTCGCGCCCATCCCACCGTCAGCTCGACCGAGGTCCGCGCCGCCTCGTGGCTGGCCGGATAGGCCAGGCATTCGTCCAGGGCCATCAGGATATCGCTCCCGAAGGCCAGTTGCGCGTCCACGGTGGATTCCGGGGTGAACAGGTGCGCGTCGCCGTCGAGGTGCGACCGGAAGTGGACGCCCTCATCGGTGACCTTGCGCAGGCCGGCCAGGCTGAAGACCTGGAAGCCGCCGGAGTCCGTCAGGATGGCCCTCGGCCAACCCATGAAGCGGTGCAGGCCGCCCAGACGCCGGATCACCTCCGGCCCCGGGCGCAGGAAGAGATGATAGGTGTTGGCCAGCAGGATGGGAACGTCGAGCTGCTCGATGAGGTCGCGCGGGGAAAGCCCCTTGACGCTGCCCTGCGTGCCCACCGGCATGAACACCGGGGTCTCGACGATGCCGTGGCGGGTGTGCAGCAATCCGGCGCGGGCGCCCGTCACCGGGCACCGGGCAACCACCTCGAGGCGAATCCCGGCCACCGACCTATTGTAGAATCTAAGGCCGCAAGGGGAAGGTGCCAAAGATGAGCCACAGGTTGTGGGTTGCAGGTTGTGGGTTGTGGGCGGCGGCGCTGGGGCAGACTGGCGCCGAGCGAATCCGGGTTGATCGCCTGCGGGCCGATATTGCTTTCCTAGCGTCGGCGCCGCTCGAAGGGCGCAAGTCGCTCGAGCGCGGCTCCGAGGTGACCATCCAGTTCGTCGCCGCCGAGTTCGCCAAAGCGGGGCTGAAGCCGGCCGCGGGCGATTCCTACCTGCAAGAGGTGCCCCTCCTCGAGTACCGCCTGAAGCCGGACGGGCGCCGGCTGGCCGTGCGCGTGGACGGCCGCGCACGTCAGTTCGAGCAGGGCAAGGACTTTTCCGGCGCTTTCCCGCAAGCGGTGAAAGTCAGCGGTGCGGTGGTCTTCGCCGGATACGGCATCACGGCTCCGGAGTTCGGCTACGACGACTACGCGGGCCTGGATGCCCAGAACAAGATCGTGCTGATCTTCGACCACGAGCCGCAGGAGACCGACCCGCAGTCCGTGTTCCACGGCCTGGGCAACACGCCGCACGCCAGCCCGTACCTCAAAGGCTTGAATGCGCAGCGGCACGGGGCGGTCGGGGTGCTCACGGTGGCGGAACCGAACCGCCAGCATCCCTCGAACCTCGAGCGCATGGCGCGCATCCCGGGCGGCCGAGAACGCGCCGTGAGCCCGGCGGCGCAGGCGCTGGCCGAGGGCGAGCGCCGCATCCCGTTCTTCACCGTCAGCGACGCCCTCGCCGCCGAGCTGCTCGCGGGGACCGGCAAGAAGCCCGGCGAGATCCAGGCCGCCATCGACGCCGCGCTCAAGCCGGCCTCGCGGGCCCTGCCGGGCGTGAGCGCGGAGATGGAAATCGAGGTCGCCGAATCCCGGCGCGCGGCGACCGCCAACGTCATCGGGGTGCTCGAAGGCAGCCACCCGAAACTGCGGGAGGAAACGGTCCTGTACACCGCCCACTACGATCACTTGGGCGTGCGGGGCGGCCAGGTCTTGCCCGGCGCCGATGACAACGCTTCGGGCACCGCCGGGCTGATCGAGCTGGCGCGGGTCTTTGCGCAAGACCGGCGGCGGCCCAAGCGCACGCTGGTGTTCGTAGCCTTCGGCGCCGAAGAGACCGGGCTGCTGGGGTCGTACTACTACGTGGCTCACGCGCTGCGGCCCCTCGCCAAGACGCGCGCGGTCCTCAACCTGGACATGATCGGGCGCGACGAGCAGCCCAGCGCCCAGACCAAGGGCCTCATCGACATCGCCGCAGACACCTCCAACGAGCTGAACCTGATCGGGCTCAAAAGCAGCCCCGGCCTGCGCGCGGCGCTCGAGCGCGCCAACCGCCAGGTGGGCCTCCGGCTCAACCACCAGTGGGACGACGACACGGCGCTGAACGTGCTCTTTCGCTGCGACCACTTTCCGTTCCTTCTGAAGAACGTGCCCGCCGTGTGGCTGTTCAACGGCTTCCAACCCGACTACCACCAGCCCACCGACACCCTCGAGAAGCTGAACTTCGCGAAGATGCACAAGATCGTGCGGCTGGCCTACCTGGCGGGCCGCGCCCTGGCGCAAGGCGAGTAGCGCCGGCTTCAGCCGGCGGTTGCTACCATAAGAGGATCACCCCCTTATGGCGCTGCGTTTCTACAACACGCTGACTCAACGTGTCGAGGAGTTCGCCCCCCTGGAGGGCAACACGGTCCGCATGTACACCTGCGGGCCCACGGTGTGGAACTACGCGCACATCGGCAACCTGCGGACCTTTACCTTCATCGACATTCTGCGACGCTGGCTGCGCTATCGCGGTTACCGGCTCGACCACGTCATGAACCTCACCGACGTGGACGACCGCATCATGCAGGAGGCCCTGAAGGCCGGCCAGTCGCTGGCCGAGTACACCGCGGTCTATACCAGGGCGTTCCTGGAGGACTGCGCCACGCTGCGGCTGGAGCGGCCCGAGCGGCTCACGCCGGCCACCGAGCACATCGACGCCATGGCGAAGCTGATCGCCGGGCTGCGCGCGAAGGGCTGCACCTACGAAAGCGAAGGCTCGATTTACTTCCGCATCGCGTCGTTCCCCGAGTACGGCAAGCTTTCGCACACCGACTTCAGCGGCATCCGCGCCGGGGCGCGCCTCGATACGGACCGCTATGAGAAGGCCGACGCCCGCGATTTCGCGCTGTGGAAAGCGCCCAAACCCGGCGAGCCCTTCTGGGAGACCGAGATCGGCCCGGGGCGTCCCGGCTGGCACATCGAGTGCTCGGCCATGGCCATGCACTACCTGGGGGAGACGCTGGACATACACGCCGGCGGCATCGACCTGGTCTTCCCGCACCACGAAAACGAGATCGCCCAATCCGAAGGGCTGACGGGAAAGCCCTTCGCCCGGTTCTGGCTGCACAGCGAGCACCTGATCCTGGAGAGCCAGACCATGTCGAAGTCGCTGGGGAACTTCGTCACCCTGCGCGACGTGCTCGCCCAGGGCTACCCGCCGGAGGCCATCCGGTACCTCTTGGCCTCGGTGCCGCACCGCAAGCGCCTCAACTTCACCGCCGACAGCCCGAAGGCCGCCGCCACGGCCGTCGAGCGGCTGCGCAACTTCAAGCTGCGGCTGGATACGGAGAAGTGTCCCGAGGGCGCGAGCGAATGGCTGCTGGCCCGCGCCGAAGAGGCACGCCAGCGCTTCGAGGAGAGCATGGACGACGACCTGAACACGGCCGAGGCCCTGGCGGCCGTCTTCGAGTTCGTGCGCGAGGCCAACACCGCCATGGACGCCGGCGACTTCCGCGCCGGCAACGCGGCGCCGGCGCTGGACCTGCTGTCGCGCTTTGACGCCGTCTTCGACGTGCTGCGGACGGGCCCGCGGGCCGCCGGCATCTCCGTCGCCGAGATCGAGGCGCTCATCGCCGAGCGCGCCGCCGCGCGCAAGGCGAAGAACTTCGGGCGCGCCGACGAGATCCGCCGCGAACTCACCCGCGAGGGCATCATCCTGGAAGACGCCAAGGACGGCGCCCGCTGGAAGAGGCACTAACGTGCGCATAGACACCCAGGCGGTCCACGCCGGCGACCGCAAGAAAGCCGGCCCCGAGATCCCCGTCACCACGCCCATCCACGCCGCGGTCAGTTACTTCCACGAAAGCATGGAGGAGCTGGACCGCGTCTTCGCCGGCGAGCAGCCGGGCTACTGCTACACGCGCTTCGCCAACCCCACTACCGCGGCGCTCGAGGAGCTGGTCACGGCGCTCGAGAACGGCCACGGCACGCTGGCCTGCGCCTCGGGCATGTCGGCCATCCACATCGCCCTGCTGGCCGCGCTCGCGGGACGGCCCCGCTCGATACTCGCCGCCGAGGCGCTCTATGGCGCCACCATCGTCGTCCTAACGAAGGTCTTCGCGCCGCTGGGGATCCGGACCACCTTCGTGGACATCTGCGATCTCGGGGCGGTCGAGCGCGCAGTGGCCCAGGCGCAGCCCGGCTGCGTGCTGCTGGAGACCATTTCCAACCCGTTGCTGCGGGTCGCGCAGTTGGACCGCGTGGCGGAGATGGCGCGGGCCGCCGGCGCGGCGGTGGTGGTGGACAACACCTTCGCCACGCCGGTGCTGGTGCGCCCGCTCGAGCTGGGCGCTAACCTGGTGGTGCACAGCGTGACCAAATTTCTGGCCGGACACGGCGACGTGCTGGGCGGGACGGTCACCTCCGACGCGGCGCACTACGAAACGCTGCGGACGCTGGCCCGCGCTTACGGCCCGGTGCTGGGTCCGTTCGAGAGTTACCTCACCATGCGCGGCATCAAGACGCTGGTGCTGAGGATCCAGCGGCAGTGCGCGAACGCGCGCCGCATCGCGGAGTGGCTGAACGCTCACCCGGCCCTCCAGCGCGTGTACTTCCCCGGCGACCCGGCCCATCCGGACGCCGCGACCATCCGGCGCTTGCTGCCCGAGGGCCTCTACGGAGCCCTCGTGAGCTTCGAATTGAAGGGAGCCGGCCGCGCGGAGGTCTTCCGCTTCATGGACCGCCTCAAGTTGGTGGTGCGCGCCACCTCGCTGGGCGACGTGCACAGCCTGATGATGTACCCGGCGATGAGCTCGCACCGCGAAGTCGCGCCCGAGCAGCGCGCCCGCATGGGCATTCGCGACAACCTCCTGCGCCTCTCCGCCGGCATCGAAGCCCTCCCAGACCTCCTGGCGGACCTCGCGCAGGCCCTGGGGTGAGGCTTCTCGCCGCGTGGGCGTGGAGCCGGCGCGGCGCATCCTGCTAGACTGAATGTGTCCACCAGCCATGCTGAGAGTCGCTCTCGTGCTCCTCACCGCCTCTGCGGCGTTTGCCGCCGAGGACGCCTGGGCCAAAGTCCGCGAACTCAAGAGCGGCGCCGAACTCCGCATCTACAAGAAAGGCGAGAAGCAGCCTGTCCTCGTCAAGCTCGATGAAGCCCGGGAGGAAACTCTCGTGGTGCTCGTGAAGAACGAGCAGACCGCCATCGACAAAGAGGACATCGACCGGGTTGACTACCGGCCGCGGCAGACCGGCAGCCAGCTGAAGCCGGAGTTCCGGACCACGCCGGAAGGGCCCGACCGCGAGTCCAAGGTCAGCAGAATACCCCAGCGCCCTCCCAACCGCTCCCGGACCACTTCCGGGAACCTGACCCTCCAATCCCGGACGGACTTTGAAACCATCTACCGGCGCGAAGCCGCGACTCCTCAGAAGTGACTGTGTGAGGCGGGACGCCAGCCCTCACCCCGGAAGTCCGCGCTCTGCTATACTCGGAGTTTCCATGCGAACTTGGTCCGCCGCCGTGCCTCATCACCACCACCACGGCGCCCACACGGGGCGACGGGCGGACTTCTAGCTCCAAGCGAAAAAGCAATCCGGAAAGGACGCCCGCCCGAAGTTGGCGGGCTTTTTTGTCAGGTGTAGACCATGGATCTGGACTTTGACAAGCTGGGCGGCCTGGTCCCCGCAGTTATTCAGGACCACGCCACGGGCCGCGTGCTGATGGTCGGCTTCATGAACCGCGAAGCTTTCTTGCGCACCGTCGAGTCCGGCTACGCCACCTTTTACAGCCGGTCGCGGCAGAAGCTGTGGATGAAAGGCGAGACTTCCGGCCACCGGCTGGTGGTCAAGGAGATCGCCACCGACTGCGACCAGGACGCGCTGCTCATCCGGGTCGAGGCGCTCGGTCCCGGCGTCTGCCACAATGGCTACCGGAGCTGCTTCTACCGCAGCTACCAGCAGGGGGAGTGGGTGGTCTCGGAATCCCGCTCCTACGATCCCGAAAACGTCTACGGGGGCCGCGCATGAAACTCAAACTTGGAATCCCCAAGGGCAGCCTCGAGGGCGCCACCATCGATCTGTTCCGCCGGGCGGGCTTCAACATCACCGCCACCAGCCGCTCGTACTTTCCCTCCATCGACGACCCGGAGATCGACTGCATGCTGATCCGGGCGCAGGAGATGGCCCGCTACGTCGCGGACGGCGTGTTGGACGCCGGGCTGACCGGCCGCGACTGGGTCCAGGAATGCGCGGCGGACGTGGTCACGGTGGCCGACCTGATTTACGCTAAGCAGAGCTTCGGCAAGGTCCGCTGGGTGCTGGCGGTCCCCGAGGCCGCGCCCTTCCGCTCGGTCCAGGACCTCGCGGACAAGGTCCTCGCCACCGAGTTGGTCGAGACTACTAAGCGGTACCTCGCCTCGCACGGCGTCAAGGCCAAGGTCGAGTTCTCCTGGGGCGCCACCGAGGTCAAGCCGCCGGAACTGGCCGACGCCATTGTCGAGGTCACCGAAACCGGCTCCTCGCTGAGGGCCAACAAGCTGCGCATCATCGACACGGTGCTCGAGTCCAACACCCAGCTCATCGCCAATCAGGACGCCTGGCGGGACGAATGGAAGCGGCGCAAGCTCGAAGACATCCGCATGCTGCTCGAAGGCGCTATCAACGCCCTGGGCAAGGTGGGGCTGATGCTCAATGTGCACCGGGACAACTTGGCGAGCGTGCTCGAAGTCCTGCCCGCCCTGAAGAAGCCCACCATCTCGCACCTGAGTGACGAGGAGTGGCTGGCGGTGAACACCATCCTGGACGAATCCACCGTGCGCGTGATCATCCCGCGGCTCAAGCAGGCCGGGGCGCAGGGCATCGTCGAGTATCCGCTGAATAAGATCGTGATGTAGGCCCATGATCCGGATCATCGAGCCGGGCGAAGCGGGACGGTTACTCAAGCGGCGGGCCTTGCGCCTGGCGGCGGCCGAGCGCGTAGTGCGTCCGATACTGGAGGCGGTGCGGCGGCGGGGCGACCAGGCGCTCCTCGAGTACGCGCGGCGCCTGGACGGCCTGGACGCCAGGAGCGTCCGCGTGCCCGAGAAGGAGCTGGCGCAGGCTGCCGCGCAACTGGCGCCGGCCTTCCGCCGGGCGGTGCGCGCCGCGGCGAAGAACATCCGCGCGTACGCCCGCCGGCAGTTGCCGCCCGAGGCCGCCTGGACGGCGGCGCCGGGGCTGCGCCTGGGACAGATCGTGCGCCCGCTCGAAGCCGTCGGCTGCTACATCCCCGCGGGCCGCTATCCGCTGCCCTCCACCCTGCTGATGACCGCCATCCCCGCGCAGGTGGCCGGCGTGGCCCGCATCCTGGTGGCCTCGCCGCGGCCGGTCCCCGAGATCCTCGGCGCCGCGCACCTGCTGGGCCTCAAGGACGTCTTCCGGATGGGCGGCGCGCAGGCCATCGCCGCCTTCGCCTTCGGCACGCGCACCGTGCCCAAGGTTGACCGCATCGTTGGCCCGGGCAACATCTACGTCGCGGCGGCGAAGAAGCTGCTAGCCGGCGAGGTGGGCATCGACTTCATCGCGGGTCCCACGGAGATTCTCATCATCGCCGAGAAGGGCAACCCCGCGGTGCTGGCCGCCGACCTGCTGGCGCAGGCCGAGCACGACGTCGAGGCCTCGGCCATCCTGCTCACCACCTCGCGCAAACTGGCCGGCGCCGTGGCCTGGCAGGTCGAGTGGCAACTGAGCCAGTTGCCGACCGCCAGCGTGGCGCGGCCCGCCATCGATAAGAACAGCGCCATCATCCTGGTAGACTCGCTCGATGCGGCCATGGAAATGGCCAACCGTTTTGCTCCCGAGCACCTGAGCATCCCCGACCGCGCGTGGCTCAAGAAGATCCGGCACGCGGGCAGCGTCTTCATCGGGCCCTCGAGCCCCGAGGCCGCCGGCGATTACGCCTCCGGTCCCAACCACGTCCTGCCCACCAGCGGCGCGGCTCGCCTGCGCGGGGGTCTCTCGGCGGCGGATTTCGTCAAGGTGATCTCGGTGCAGGAGCTGAGCGCCGCGGCGCTCGAGGCGCTCGCGCCAGCCCTCACCACCCTGGCCCGCGCCGAGGGCCTCGAGGCGCACGCGCGCTCGGTGGAGGTGCGCCGTGCCTGACCCGTTGCGCCCGCGCCGCGCCGTGCTCGCGATGACACCCTACTCGCCCCCCACCGCGGGGCGCGCCGGAAAACTGCGGCTTGACTTCAACGAGAACACCATGGGCTGCTCGCCCGCGGTGATCGAGTTCCTGCGCCAGCACCTCAGCGCCGATGCGCTCTCCGTCTACCCCGAGTACGCCGAGGCGCGCCAGGAGCTGGCCCCCTTCTTCGGCGTCGAACCTGGCGAGCTGCTGCTCACCAACGGCACCGACGAAGCCATCCAGGTGGTCCTCAACACTTACGTGGACGACGGCCAGGAAGTGCTCCTGCTGCAGCCCTCCTACGCCATGTACCGCTTCTACGCCGAGGTGGCCGCCGCCCAGATCCGCGAGATCCCCTACCGCCCGGGAACGCTCGAGTTCCCGCTCGAGGAGCTGCTGGAGGCGATAAGCCCCTCCACCCGGGCCGTCATCGTCGCCAACCCCAACAACCCCACGGGCACCGCCGTGGGTCTCGACGGCCTCGAGAGGATTCTGACCCGAGCCTCCGGCGCCGCGGTGATGATCGACGAGGCCTACTACGAGTTCTACGGCGTGACGGCGCTGGGGCTGCTCGCGCGCTGCCCGAACCTGTTCGTGAGCCGGACGTTCTCGAAGGTTTACGGGATGGCGGGCATGCGCCTGGGTTGCCTGTTCTCCCGAAGCGCCAACATCGGCTACCTGCACAAGGCGCAGTCGCCTTACAGCGTCAACGCGCTGGCGGCGCTGGCGGCGCGCGCCGCCATCCAGGACCGCGCTTACGTCGAGAACTACGTGGCCGAGGCGCTGGCCGCGCGCGAGTTGCTCTGCCGCGAGCTCGACCGGTTCGCCATCCCCTACTACCCCAGCCAGGCCAACTTTGTTCTGGTGCGCTTCGGCGAGCGGGCCATCGAGATACGCGACCGTCTGCGCTCGACCGGCGTGCTGGTGCGGGACCGCAGCTACGAGCTCGAGGGCTGCGTGCGCGTCACGGTGGGCACGCGCGAGCAGATACGCCGCCTGGTGGCGCTGCTCGAGGAGATCTGGTGATGCCCGCGCCGGTGCTGATCTTCGACATGGACGGCGTGCTGGTGGACGTGAGCGAGTCCTACCGCGAAGCCATCCGCCAGACGGTGCGCAACTTCACCGGCCGCGACATCAGCCGCGCCGCCATCCAGGACCTGAAGAACCAGGGCGGCTGGAACAACGACTGGGAAGTCTCGCACCACTTCGTCCGCGGCTGCGGCGTCGAGGTCCAGTACGGGGAAGTGGTGGACTATTTCCAGAGAGTCTTCTTCGGCGAGGACGGCTCGCAGGGCCTGATCCGCCGGGAGCGCTGGGTCGCGGAGGCCGGGTTGCTGGAGCGGCTGAGCCAGCGCTTCCGGCTGGCCATCTTCACCGGGCGGATCCGCCAGGAAGTGGAGTTCACCTTGGGCCGCTTCGCCGCCGGCCTGCGCTTTGATCCCGTCGTCACCACGGACGACATCGCCCGCTCGAAGCCCGCGCCGGACGGCCTGGTGCGCATCGCGGAACTGGCGCCTGGCGCAAAGCTCTGGTACGTCGGCGACACGGTGGATGACGCGCGCTGCGCCCGCGCCGCGGGCGTCGCCTTCATCGGAGTGGCCGCGCCGTTGAATCCCCGCGTGCGCGAGCTGGCCGCGCTGCTCGGCCAGGAAGGCGCCGCAGCGGTGCTCGACGACATCAACCAACTGGAGGCGGTGCTCCCATGAGAACTGCCGTCATCGCACGCGCGACGCGCGAAACCCGCATCCGCGGCCGGCTCCGCATCGAGGGCCGCGGCCGCTACCAGGTCTCCACCGGCATCCGTTTTCTGGATCACATGCTCGAGCTGTTCGCCAAACACGGCGCCTTCGACCTGGAACTGGAGGCCCAGGGCGACCTGGACGTGGACCAGCACCACACCGTCGAGGACTTGGGGCTAGTGCTGGGCCAGTTGTTCGCCCAGGCGCTGGGCGACCGCCGCGGCATCCACCGCGCCGGCTACTTCGTCATGCCCATGGACGAGACCCTGGCCGTGGTGGCCGTCGATTTGTCCAACCGCCCCTGCCTGGTCTACCGGGACCGGGTCCGCGCCCGGCGCGTCGGCGACCTGGACGCGGAGCTGGTCGAGGATTTCTTCCAGGGCTTCGCCAGTCACGCCGGGGCCAACCTGCACGTGAAGGTGCTCTACGGGCGCTCGAGCCACCACCAGCTCGAGGCGGTCTTCAAGTGCTTCGCGCGCGCCCTGCGCTACGCCTGCTCGAAGGATAAGAGCCTCCGCGGCCAGTTGCCCTCCACCAAAGGGCTGCTATGATCGCGGTGATCGACTACGGCGCCGGCAACCTCCGCTCGGTGACCAACACGCTGCACGCCATCGGCGTCGCTGCGTTCACCGTGGTCTGGTCTCCGGAAGGGCTCGCGGATGCCTCGAAGATCATCCTGCCCGGGGTGGGCCACTTCGGCCATATGATGCGGGAACTGGGCGCGCGCGGGTTGCTGGAACGGCTCCGCGACCGCATCCAGGCGGACGTGCCGTTCCTGGGCATCTGCCTGGGCCTGCACGCGCTGTTCGAGTCGAGCGAGGAAGCGCCGGAAGCCGGAGGCCTCGGACTTTTCGCCGGGACGGCCAAGCGCTTCCCCGCCGCGGCGCGCGTGCCCCACATGGGCTGGAACGAACTCGAGCCGCGCGGCCCCTCCCGGCTGCTGGCCGGCCTCGCTCCCCGCTCCTGCGTCTACTTCGCCCACAGCTACTACGTGCCGCTGACACCCTACACCGCCGCCGCCTGCACCTACACGCTGCCCTTCACCGCGGCCTTCGAGTGCGCCAACGTCTTCGGGGTGCAGTTTCATCCGGAGAAATCCGGGGCGCTGGGCCTCGAGATCATGAGAAACTTCGTGGAGCTATGAGAATGCTGGCCAAACGCATCATCCCCTGCCTGGACGTCACGGCGGGCCGTGTCGTCAAGGGCGTCCACTTCGTGAACCTGCGCGACGCGGGCGACCCGGTCGAGCTCGCCGAGCGTTACAACGAGCAGGGCGCCGACGAGTTGGTCTTTCTCGACATCACGGCCTCCAGCGACAACCGCGACACCATGGTGGACGTGGTGGCGCGCACGGCGCGCAAGGTCTTCATTCCGCTCACCGTGGGCGGCGGCATCCGCTCCGTCGAGGATGCCCGGGCGGTCCTGCTGGCCGGCGCCGACAAGGTCTCCGTCAACACCGCCGCGGTGGCGCGTCCGGAGCTGCTCAGCGAGTTGAGCCGCGAGTTCGGCTCGCAGGCCGTGGTGCTGGCTATCGACGCGAAGCGGGTGGCCCCAGGCCAATGGACCGTCTACGTCCGCGGCGGGCGCGACGACACTGGCATCGACGCCCTCGCGTGGGCCGCGCGCGGCGAGGCCCTGGGCGCGGGCGAGGTCCTGCTGACCTCGATGGACACCGACGGCGTGCAGACCGGCTTCGATTGCGAGCTGACGCGCGCCGTCTCCCGCGCCACGCGCATCCCGGTGATCGCTTCCGGCGGGGCCGGCAAGCCGGAGCACTTCGCCCAAGTGCTCACCGAGGGCGAAGCTGACGCGGCCCTGGCCGCCTCCATCTTCCACTACGGCGCCTACACCGTCGAGGACCTGAAGCGGTATCTCGAAGAACGGAACATCCCCGTCCGGAGGCTCGCTTGATCCTTCCCTGCATCGACCTGATGGGCGGCCAGGTGGTGCAGCTCGTCCAGGGCCGCGAAAAGGCGCTCGAAGCCGACAGCCCCGCCGAGATGCTGGAGCGCTTCCGCGATTTTCCGGAAATCCAGGTCATCGATCTGGATGCCGCCCTGGGCCGCGGCTCGAACGACGCCATCGTCGAGTTCCTCGCCGCCCGCGCCGCGACGCGCGTGGGCGGCGGCGTGCGCACCCTCGAGCGGGCCGTGCGGCTCATCGAGCAGGGCGCGCGCAAGGTCATCGTGGGCACGGCGGCGTTCGAGGGCGGCTGCATCAACGCCGCGTTTCTTGAGGCTCTCGCCGCGGCCATCGGCCGCCAGCGCGTCATCGTCGCGCTGGACTCGCGCGAAGGCCGCATCGTGATCAAGGGCTGGCAGGAGGCTACTGCGCTCAAGGCTGAGGACGTCCTGCGCCGCCTGGAGCCTTACTGCTCAGGCTTCCTGTGCACCTACGTGGACAAAGAGGGCATGCTCGAAGGCACCGATCTGGACTGGTTCCGCCGCCTGCGCGCCGCCACCTCGCTCGAGCTCACCGGCGCCGGCGGCATCACCACGCTGGAGGAGGTCCGCGAGCTTCAGCGCCTGAACGTTCACGCCGCCTTGGGCATGGCCCTCTACACCGGCCGACTCAGCCTGGCGGAGCTGGCCAGAATAAGTCGCTGCTCCTGACGCTCGCGACTACCATCACGCCACCTCACGGCGTCACGAACCACTTGGGCCGCTCAAACGACGGGCGCGGTGCGCCGTCCAGGTACGCGCGGGCCATCTCCGCCGCCGCGGCCACTATTCGAGCCATCTCCGCGTAGTGGATCTTGCCGGCGGTGTCGGAGGGCTGGTGGTAGTCCGCGTGCAAACTCGTGAAGAAGTGGATGCACGGGACCTCGGCTCGGGCGAACGCGTAGGTGTCCGTCAGGTAAAGGGCTCTCCATTCCGGGTGCCGGTCGGCGATGACCTCGATCCCGTGCCGTTTGCCCGCCCCGACCGCCTGGTCGAACAACGCGCGAGACACGTGGGCGAGGGCTTCAACTTTGTTCCCTTCGGGCCGCCCAACCATGTCCAGGTTGATCTGGGCGACCACCTGCTTCATCGGCGCCACGGGGTCGGCGGCGTAGTAAGCCGAGCCGAGCAGGCCGCACTCCTCGCCGCTGACCAGCAGGACCAGCAGACTGCGCCGGCCGGGCGCGCGGGCGACTTGCCTGGCCAGCTCCAGCACGGCAGCGGTGCCCGAGGCGTTGTCGTCGGCGCCGTTCCAGATGCCGTCCTGGCCCGCCGGGACGGGCGGTGAACCCAGGTGATCGTAATGGGCCGACACGACTACCCATTCGTTCCGCAGAGCCGGATCCGTCCCCTCAATTTTGCCCACCACATTCGAGGCCCGGGCCTCCCGAACGGAGGCGCTAATCGAGACTTCGATCTTGCCGGCGCCTCCCGCCGCGTATGCCTTCGGCTTCAGGAGCAGGACCGGACCAAAGGTGGAGGCGTGCGGTATCTCGGGCCGCAGGAAGCTGACCGGAACGCCCTTCATGTGACGTACCAGCATCGATTCGGCGTCGCTGGCGTCATCGAGTTCCTCAGTGAGGTATACGAAGAGCTCGGCCCCCCGCGCAGCCGCCGCGGTAAACTTCCCCACCGCCCGGTCGGGGCCGAAGAAGGCGCCGGGATGGAGCGGCCACGGGGCGCCCTTGCGGGCTACCACCGCCTTGCCAAGCAGGTCGCGGCCAGCCAACTCGTCCACGTTGCGCTCCTCGGAGACGATCCCGTAGCCCACCTCCACCGACGGCAAGGCTAGCGGGCCTTTCGCCGGGTCACGACCGGAGTTGACGAAGATATAGTCGCCAGGATTAACCGTCCGGCCGTTGATGCGGACGACCACCCGCGCCTCCGCCGGCGTGTAGTTGCCCACCCTGTACCCCTGCCGGTAGGAACCGGAAACCGCCGGCGCCACACCCGCGGCCTGAAGCTGAGTCTCCAAATACAACGCCGCCAGATCCAGCCCGCGGCTCGGCGTGCCGCGGCCTTCCAGATCGTCGGAAGCCAGGAAGGTCACATCACTTCGCAGGCGGTTGACCGAGGCGGCGGGGTCCGCCCCAGCGGACGGTGAACGCTCCCGGCTGCACCCGGCCAAAACGAGGGCCAGAGCAGCCAGGGTCAGCCAGCGGGCGCAAATGGCAATTTTCATCTTCCGGTCCCTTTCCTGGCGCCAGCATATATCAACTACACCCGCCCGGCTCGAACAGCGTTCCTCCTATAATCAGGCGAGGGAGCAAGTGATGCGCACACCGAAATTGGCGTTCGTCACGACGGTGACGGCGTTGTTCCTGGCTTCGCAGGCCGGTCCGGGGCGCCGCTCGAACGCCGCCGACGCCCTCCCGCTCAAGGGCCTGCGCGCCGCGGTCCGCGTGGTCTGGGATTCCGACTTCATCCCCGCCATCTTCGCGGAGAATGACCACGACGCCATGCTGGCGCTGGGCTACGTCCACGCGCGGGACCGCTTTTTCCAGATGGACCTGCTGCGACGGCAGGCCAGCGGGACCTCGGCCGAGCTGCTGGGCCCCAGCGCCCTGGCTTCCGACATCCAGGCCCGCACGCTGGGCCTGCGCCGCGCCGCCGAGGCCTCCGTGGAAGTCCACTCGGCGGAAGTGCGCGCGCTGCTCGAGGCGTACGCCGACGGCGTCAACGCCTGGCTCCAGGATCCCGCCGCCTCCCTGCCTCCGGAGTACACGGCCCTCGAGCTGACCAAGGCCGCCGTGCCGCCCTGGACCATCATCGACAGCATCGTCACCGCCAAGGCGCTGGCCTTCGGGCTCTCCTTCTTCGAGGATTCCGAGCTGAGCGTGGCTCTCAACGCCTGCCAGCAGGCGGGAGCGAAGCGCGGCTTCGACGGCACGACGCTGTTCTTCGAGGACCTGGTGCGCGTCGCCCCGCTCGATCCCACCATCTCGATCCCCGGGTTCCTCGACACATTCCCCGTGGCCAAGGCCAAGGGCCGGCGCGAGGCTGCCCTCGAGGCCGCCCGCGCACTGCCGGAAGTCATCGCGCCGGAGACGCTGCGGCTGGCCGAGCGATACCTGGAGAAGCTGCGCCGCGCGCCGCTGTTTGAAGGCACGCTGGATCCTCAGCCTAACCGCCCGGCCAGCAACTGGTGGCTCATCGGCGGCAAGCTCACCGCCTCCGGGTACCCCATGCTGGCCAGCGATCCGCACCTGAGCCTGAGCACGCCGCCCATCTGGTACGAGGCGCACCTCACGGTGGGGAACGATCCCGAGCGCGGGCCGATGAACGTGGCCGGCGTGAGCCTGCCAGGCGTGCCCGGCATCGTGCTCGGCTGCAACGAGCGCGTCTGCTGGGGCGCCACCATGAATCCCCTGGACGTGACCGACACCTTCCAGGAACGACTTGCGTTGTTCGCCTCGGTGCCTGTCGGCACCATGTTTGGGGAGCGCCTCGAACGGCTGGTCGTTATCCCCCAGACCTACCGGGTCAACCAAGTGGGCAACCACACCCAGGACGACCTGGTCGGCGCCGACGTGGGCCCGCTCGAAGGCGGCCTCACCATTCTGGTGCCCCGCCGCAACAACGGCCCCATCGTGGCTTTCGACACCAGCACCCTGACGGCTCTAAGCATCCAGTACACGGGCCTGGCCCCGACCCGCGAGGCGCAGACCTTCCTCGGGTTCGCCCGCGCCCGAGGCCTCCAGGACTTCCAGCGCGCCCTGCGCTTCTTCACCTTCGGCTCGCAGAACTGGGCCTACGCGGACATCGATGGCAATATCGCCTACTTCACCAGCGCCGAGCTGCCGCTGCGCGAGGACCTGGAGACCCTGGGCCGCGTGGACGGCACGCCGCCCTTCCTGATCCGCGACGGCACTCACCGTTACAAGAACGAGTGGCTGCCCGTCGCCAACCGGCAGCCCGACCAGGCTCTGCCCTACGAGATCCTGCCCTTCGCGGAGATGCCCCAGGTGGTCAACCCGCCGCAGGGCTTCATCGCCAACGCCAACAACGATCCGGTCGGCCTCACCCTCGCCAACAATGCGCTCGGCCGGCGCCGCTCCGGCGGCGGCATCTACTACTTGAGCCCCGGCTACGACATCGGCTGCCGCGTCGGCCAGATCACCACGCTGATCCGCAACATGCAGTTGCTGGGCGTCAAGGTGGACCTGGGCATGCTGGCCGGCCTCCAGGCCAACAACCAGATGCGCGATGCCCTGTTCTTTGTGCCCTACATTCAGGCGGCGCTCAACCACGCCCGCGCGCCCGGTGCGCCGGCGGCGCTGGCCACGCTGGCCGGCGACCGCCCGGTGGCCGAGGCCGTGGCGCGCCTGGGCGTCTGGAACTACAGCACGCCGACCGGCATCCGCGAAGGCTACGACCCGGCCGATGATCCTGCGGCTCTGCCCGAACCCTCGGACCAGGAAGTGCAGAGCAGCATCGCCGCCACGCTCTACAGCGTCTGGCGCGGCCAGGTCATCCTTAACACCATCGACGCCACGCTCGAGCGCCTGGGCTTGCGCAACCAGCTTCCGCCTGACGACCGGTCGCTCGCCGCGCTCAAGAATCTTCTCGACAACTTCCCCAGCCGGCGCGGCCGGGGCGCTTCAGGCGTGAACTTCTTCGACGTCGAGGGCGCGCCCTCGCCCGAAGCCGCGCGCGACCTCCTCCTCCTGCGCAGCCTGCGCGGCGCGCTCGACCTGTTGGCCGGCGACGCCTTCGCCGCCGCTTTCAACCGCTCCACCAACCAGGACGACTACCGCTGGGGCAAGCTGCACCGCATCGTCTTCCGGCACGCGCTGGGCGGCAACTTCAGCATCCCGCCCGCCGCCGGATTCCCCAACCTCGCGCCGCAGTTGCCCGGGCTGGCCCGCCCGGGCGGCTTCGAGGTTCTCGACGCTTCCGGCCACAACGCGCGCGCCGCTTCGGCCGGATCCTTCATGTTCGGCGGCGGACCCTCGCGCCGCTTTGTCGCCGAGCTGGCGCCGAACGGGATTCGCGCTTATCAGATCATCCCCGGCGGCCAGAGCGGCACGCCCGGCAGCCCGGCGCACGCCAACATGCTGGGGCGCTGGCTCACCAACTCCTACCACGAGGTGCGCATCACGCCCGCGCAGGTGGACGCCGACCGCGCCGCCGAGGAGCGCTTCACGCCGGCCCCCTGAGGCAGTACTATATTAGGTCTTGACGCAACATCGCGAGGATTCTCCATGAACCAACTGACCCGCCGTAATTTTGCCAAGGGCGCCGGGGTGGCCACCGCGCTGAGCTACTCCCGCGTACTCGGCGCCAACGACCGCGTGCGCCTGGGCTACATCGGACTGGGCAACCGCGGCGACCAGGTGCACGAAGCCTTCCTCGAGCACGGCGACCAGCAGACCGTGGCCGTCTGCGACCTGCGCGAGGACTACATGGACTTCGCTATCAAGAAGTCCCGCGCCACCCCCAAGAAGTACAAGGACTACCGCAAGGTGCTCGAGGACAAGGACGTCGATGCCGTGGTCATCGCCACGCCCGACCACTGGCACGCCCTCATGTTCATCGAGGCCTGCAACGCCGGCAAGGACGTCTACGTGGAAAAGCCCTTGTCGTTGACGGTCTTCGAGGGGCGCAAGATGGTCGAGGCGGCCGAGCGCACCAAGCGCGTCGTGCAGGTGGGCATCCACCGCCGCTCGGCGGCGTTCCTCAAGGAGGCCGCGGAGTTCGTCCGCTCCGGCGGCATCGGGCAGGTCACCGTGGCTAAGTCCTACCACGTCATGAACGAGTGGCCCAAGGGCATCGGCAATCCTCCCGACGAACCGCCGCCCACCGACTGGGATTGGGAGCAGTGGCTCGGCCCGGCCCCCAAGGTGCCCTACAACAAGAACCGCACCTTCTACAACTTCCGCTGGTTCTACAACTACTCCGGCGGGCAGCTCACCAACTTCGGCGTCCACTACATGGACATGATTCGCTGGTGCCTGGGCCAGGACGCTCCGCGCGCCGTCACCGCCATGGGCGGCAAGTACGCCGTCCAGGACAACCGCGACATCCCCGACACCCTGGAAGTGCTTTGGGAGTTCGCCGGGCCGGCACTGGCGATCTTCTGCCAGTACAACGCCAACGCCGCGCCCGGCAACCTCCAGGATGCGGAAATGGAGCTGCGCGGAACCAAGGGCACCATGTACCTTCACAGCAACCGCTGGGAGGTGGTTCCGGAGAGGATCACCGACCTGAACCGCTTCGCGCGCACCCCGGTAGACCGGGTGAGCGAGCGCTCTTACGGACCCTCAAGGAAACCCGCCATGCAGCCCAAGAGCGCCAAGGGAAGCCAGGATACCGCCTTCCATGCCCGCAACTTCCTGGACTGCGTCAAGAGCCGCGCCCGCTGCAATTGCGACATCCTCACCGGACACCTCTCCACCTCCGCCACCCTCCTCGGCAACATCGCGCTCCAGTCCAAGAGCTATCTCGAGTGGGATGCCCGCAGGGAGCGCTTCACCAACAACGAGACGGCCAACCGGTTCCTGCACTACCAGTACCGCGCGCCCTACAAGCTGAGCTGAGGAGGTTATGCCAGTCACACGCAGAGATTTCTTGGCCACCTTGACCGTGGGACAGGCGGTTCCGCCTGTCGGCAGGAGCCAGCCTCAACTCTGCATCTTCTCCAAGCACCTGGCCAACCTGGACTACGACCAGCTCGGCAGGACCTCGCGCGAACTGGGCTTTCACGGCGTCGATCTGACGGTGCGCGCCAAGGGGCACGTGCTTCCGGAGCGCGTGGCCGAGGACCTGCCGCGGGCCGTCGAGCGAATCCGCGCGCACGGCATCGCCGTGCCCATGATCACCACCGAGCTGCTTACGGCCTCACACCCCACGGCGCGGCTCATCTTTTCGACCGCCGGGCGCCTGAAGATTCCCTACCTCAAGCCCGGCTACTGGCGCTGGGGCAGCCAAGACCCCGAGAAGCGGGTCGCCGAAGTGCGCCGCGATCTCGAAGGCCTGCTCGAGCTGGGCCGGGAGTCCGGCGTCCAGATCGGCTTCCACAACCACTCGGGCGACAACGTGGGCATGGCCATCTGGGACACGCGCGAGGCCATCCGCGACCTCGATCCCCGCTGGGTGGGCTACTACTTAGACCCGGCCCATTCGACCGTCGAGGGCGGCTCGACCGGCTGGCAGATCGCCCTCAAGCTGGTGGCGCCGCGCCTGAAGATGATCGCGCTCAAGGATTTCTACTGGGCCAAGCAGGACGGCCGCTGGCGCCCCCGCTGGTGCCCCATGGGCGAGGGCATGGTGGACTGGCCCAAGGTCTTCGCCGCCTTCGCCGCGGCGCGCTTCACCGGCCCCGCGTCGCTGCACATCGAGTACAACCCGCCCGACGAGCTGGCCGCCATCGCCCGCGACCTCGACTTCATCAAGAAGCAGCTCCACGCCGCCTACGGCGTCTGAGCATGCCCAGCCCAATTCACCTGTGCCTGACGCTGCTGTGCCTCCTGGCGCAGCTTTCTTCCGGCCAATACCTCCGCGGCGTCAACCTGGCCGGCGCTGAATTCGGCGACACCAGGATTCCCGGGAAGATCAACACCGACTACACTTACAACAGTGAACGAAGTTTCCAATACTTCGCGGCCAAGAACCTCACCCTGATTAGAATTCCCATACGCTGGGAACGGATCCAGCCGGCCTTGAGCGGCCCTCTCGATCCCACCAATCTCAGCGCCATCAAACGGAACGCGGCCTGGGCCAAGACCCACGGCGCCAGGGTCATCATCGACATCCATAACTACGGCAGATACAGGATCAACGAAGACGGCGCTCTGAAGGAGTACCTCATAGACAACCGCTATGACGGCGCGGTGAAGGTTTCCAGGAACGATTTTTCCGACCTCTGGGTGCGGCTCTCCGCGGAATTCAAGGACGAAACCGCGGTGTACGCCTACGGCCTGATGAACGAGCCGCATGACATGGGAACCGCGGACTGGAAAGCCATCTCTCAGGCGGCCCTGACCGCCATTCGCAACAACGGGGACGACAAGCTCGTCATGGTGGGCGGAGACGGCTGGTCGGCCGCGCACCGGTGGCCGGCGTTTCATGGACCGACCACCTGGATCCGTGACCCGGCCAACCGCTTCGTGTACGAGGCGCATCAGTATTTCGACAGCGACAACAGCGGCACTTACAAGCGCACTTACGACCAGGAGCTCGCCGGGAATGCCGATCTGGCGAACCTCGGGCGGACCCGCGTCTCCGCCTTCATCGAGTGGTGTAACAGCAACGGCGTGAAGGGGTTTCTGGGGGAATTTGGGGCGCCGAATGCCGACCCGCGCTGGCTGGTGGTCTTGGACGGTTTTCTGGCCGCGGTGGATGCGGCGGGCTTCGATGCCACTTACTGGGCCGCCGGCGAATGGTGGGGAAGCTACGCGCTTTCGGTGCAGCCGCAGAGCAGTTTCACCATCGACCGGCCGCAACTGGCGATTCTGCTGAGGCACTTGGCTCCGGGCTGCTTCACGACGGTTTCCGCGGCCAGCCAGAGCGGCGGGGCGGCGGCTCCGGATTCGCTGGTTTCCGGCTTCGGCGCCGGCCTGGCGCCGGCCACCCGGGCTGCCGCGGCGCTGCCGCTGCCTACGGTGCTGGCGGAGACCGAGGTCGAGTTGACCGATAGCAGCGGGATCAAGGCGCTGGCGCCTCTGGTGTTCGTCTCGCCGTCCCAGATCAATTACCTGGTTCCCCCGGAGATAGCGCTCGGGCGGGTGAACGTGTCGGTCAAGAGCCGAGGTAACCTTACCGGCACGGGCGTGCTTTACCTGGAAAAGGTGGCGCCCGCGCTGTTCGCGGCCGGCGGCGACGGCCGGGGCGTGGCGGCGGCGCAGATCGTGCGGATCAAGAGCGACGGCACGCAGCGCTACGAGCCCGTGGCCCGGTTCGACCAGGCCCAGAACAAGTATGTCCCCGCGGCGATCGATTTTGGTGATGCCTCCGAGCGCCTGTTCCTGGTGCTCTACGGAACCGGGTTCCGCGGCCTCCCCGGGCCCGGCGGGGCCAGCCTCCAGATCGGCGCGGCCACGGTGCCCCTCATGTATGCTGGAAAACAGCCTGAGTTCCCCGGACTGGACCAGGCGAACGCGGAAGTGCCCCGTTCCTTGGCCGGCGCCGGGGAGGTCCCGCTGATCTTCAGGGCGGACGGCAAGGCCGCGAATCAGCTTACGCTGGCGTTCCGCTGAGAGCGAGCTGCTCAGCCCGGTTTCGACCCGCCCGTAAGCGCGCCGTGCACCGGACCGCCACTGTCACTCCCGGCTGGCTGGAAGCCCGGCCCACGGTCAGCACAACCGGCACGGCGCCGGGCGCGAGGCCCTCGGGCACCTGCGCGTTCACCTGGAAGACGCCCGCCATCAGGCCGGGCGCTCCGCGGCTGGCGAGCGTCTCGAAGTAGATCGTGACGTAAAAGTTCCTGGCCCGACTGCGCGCCGGCCAGCGCCTGGTTCAACGACAAGCGCTCCGCCTGCACCCCGGTCCGCGTCGGGCTGCCCCGCACGCTCATCCTCCGCACGCTCAGGTCCGAGGTGATCGAGTAGTCCATGCGGATGCGGTAGTAGGTGACCGCCTGCCCCAAGGCCGCCGCCAGCAACAGAGCGATCAGAGGGCGCCTCACCGTCCCACCTCGACCAGCGGGACCTTGAGCAACGAGGCCAGCTTGGCGGTCCGGTCCAGATTGTGCCCCACGCCCAGGGCGCAGTGGTGCGTCGGGCCCTCGGCGCACCAGCGGTTGACGAACTCCGCCGGCGGCAGCCGGAAGCGCAGCCGCGAGTTGGTGTTGCCCACGCGCAGGATCGGCCCGGGCAGCGACTCGCCTTCCGCCCCGATCAGCTTCAGCGTGCCCTCCGCCGTCTGGCTCAGCCCCAGGATGGTAACCGGCCCGGTCTTGACCTTGAACTCCACCGAGACCCCGCAGCCGCGCTTGCCGTGGTAGAGCCCCAGGCTGCGCAGGATGGGTTTCTCGTCGCTGATGGCGATGTGACCCGGCCCGTCGTGCCCCATCAGCACGAAGCCTTCGCGGAAGTCCATGGCGTAGAACTCGGTGTAGGAGCCGCCCGCGCCGAAGCGGTCCAGGATGAGCATGGCCAAGCAGGTCTTGAGGTCCCCCTCGCCGCTGGCCGGAACACCCTGCGCGGTCAGCAGCGAGTTGCCCAGTATCAGGCCCGCGCCCAGCCGCTCGTACGGGTTGCCGTCCAGGCCGCGGTAGTAGTAGGTCAGGCCGTCCAGCGCGAAGTCCGCGACCAGGCGGTCCAGGCCCGCGGCCACCCGCGCCGCCCAGCGCAGATCCTCCTCGATGACGCCCTCGGTGATCCGGAAGACCTCGACGGCGCGCTCGAGCTTCCGCCGCACCTCCTCCTCGGAAGCCTGTTCGACGCGCCGGGCCAGGTCGCACATCTCCAGCACCTCGATGTGCGCGCCGAGCTGCGCCTGCACCTGCGTGAAATCCGAGTACATGTCCAGCATGCCGGGGTAGGTGTGACCCAGAAAGCCGATGCGGCCCTCGCGCACCGCGCGCGCCACCGCGGCGGCCTCGCACCACTGGCGGATCTCGCCCCAGGCGGCCGCGTCGTCGAAGAGCGTCCCCGAGACCACGCGGAAGTCCACCCGCGCGCGGGCGAAAGCGTTCGAGATCTCCGGCGCCGAGCACACCGAGCAGTGGGCCAGCCACTCGGCGGTGTCCACGGTCTCGTAGTCCAGGGCCGGCGCGGGTTGCAGGTTGAGCACCACCACCGGCAGCCGCGCTTTCTGCACCACCGGCAGCACCTGGGCGGAGGTGGCGTAGGTGGCCACGTGGCACAGAATCAGGTCCAGGTCTGCGCGCGCCAGTTCCAGGCCGGCCTCGCGCGCCCGCTCCGGCGTGTCCACCAGCCCGGCGGACACCACCTCGGCGCCGAAAGCGGCCACGCGCTCCTCGACGTGACGCTGGTAGCCCTCCAGCCGCTCCTTGAGCCCGGGAAACTGCGGCCAGTAGGCCGCCAGCCCGATCCCGAATACACCCACCCTGGCACTGCTGCGCTTGCGATTCACGGCGCCTCCTCCATCCGGCTCCCCAACATGGTACAACCACCCGGAACAATCCGCGCGGCCACCCGTACTAGTGTAGTGCGTCAGAAATAGTAACGATTAGCGGGCGAGGTGCGTCCTTACCGTAGGAGGACGACGACACGATGCGCGTAGCCCGGCCCGTGACCCTGGATGCGGAACAGCGGCGGCTCTTGGAG
>Ga0315289_10001117_pt1 | contig 42081 bp, 37 predicted proteins | sample YL17G11_40_MG_FD_203452 | JGI IMG/M metagenome (GOLD analysis project Ga0315289, IMG submission 203452) | Sediment microbial communities from Yellowstone Lake, YNP, Wyoming, USA - YL17G11_40 | ecosystem: Environmental > Aquatic > Freshwater > Lake > Sediment | place: USA: Wyoming | collected... | reverse complement strand
CACGTCCCATGGCGAACTCCTTTTCACAATTTTGCTCCCCTATAAGGAGTATCGCCAATAAGATACTCTTCAAACGAATCTTTTTGCGTTCCTACTTAGAGCATATGACAGATACTATCGTTGATGAGTATTCACAATATTCAGAAGATTAAACAGCAAGTTTGTTTTTCGGAATTAAATTTCTTTCACCTCCTTACCTCTTATGGGAAGGAAATGGGACAAAGCCGGGCCTGCCGCGGCGTAGTCTCGCCGGCTTGTCCGCCGTAGCCCCTTATGGGCGAAGGCGGGTGCCTGTCAGCGTCTAAAAAAATCTCCACTATAAATCCTCCCACTCAAAAACCCCGATTATTAAATCACTCCATAAGTATATATGCATATACTTATATACTTTTACTAAAAACCCCTCTGCGTAAACAGCGCAACCTGCGTCCAATTTTTTTGTGCTTTTTGTGCCTTTTTGCGGCTATATTTTTCCGCGAAATCTGCGCCATCAGCATCTTAAGAAAATCAATCAAATGCACACATATCTCCGCGCCAAAAACGGCAAAATCAAAAATTTTTTTACTCCTTTTCTCACATCGAGTTACGAGAATCGGGAATCGAAAATCAAGAACCTTTTTCACATCAATCGCGCAAGTCCGCCTTATTACGGCTCGTGCTACGTAGCGTAGCTTCCAGCCTTCGTAGCCGAAGCTACTTTGGCGGAGTAGGCACTACGCAGAGTAGCAAACGCCCAAACTCTGTTCCCGCAACTTTGACAAGTTAATATCAGTGTTAACCCCGTGCAAATCGGTGCCTAATAAGATTTGGAGGAAAAAAGGGTCAATCAAAAATGAGTGATTATGCGAAACAAACCCAATTTCCGAAAGGCCTAAAATAAACTTAAATCATTATACTACAATGGATTACAAAAATAAAACAGACCTTTTTACAATGGCAAAACAAACCCAAACAAACCCAATTTATAGACAAAATGGCGGGGTATGGCACCGACCTACGGAAGACAGATGGACAAAAATATCGAACATCCAATATCGAACGGGGAGGCATTCAGTAATTTATTTTTGCGCCGGGCCAAGCAGAAATTTGAGATAGGTTTTTATCCAGCTCCAGTGGAGGACAAGATGCACAATAATCAGGGCGAGGAAAAATACAGCAAGATAGAAATGGATACTGCCCCACTCGTGACGGGTCATCGACCACAAGTCTTTTATATGCTCACGGCCATGGCCGTCGTGGAGCTGACGGCCAAGTCCGCCGGTGCCGGGCGGCAGGATATACTTCATAATAAAGCCAATAAAAGCCAATGCCAGCAGATTGATAAGGCCGACCAAAGCGACAATAAAATTAAGTGAAGTGCGATTTATAATATCGCTCCTTTGTCAACTACCAAGTCTGGGCGGCGGTATATTGAACGGTGACTATCGAATCGGCATTTATTTCCACCTCGAACCTGGCGGTATAGGCATCACGCTTTGTATATTTGTGCGTTGACTGGTCGATAGACCAGTTCACGTAAGGCGGAAACTTTTCATCAACAAAGACAGTGATGGCTTTATCCTTTCTGTTGCGAAGCTCGATTTTGTGCGTGTCTGTCCGGCTTCTGCGGCCGGGTTTACTATCGAGCAGGGTGTATTCGGCAACTACATCAAAGGCATTGCCTATATAAAGCAGTAATTTTTCCTTGTTTGGGGTGTGGTCGATTTGGTCTTCGCCAACAAATTCCAGCATATCGTCGGCGGGGTCTTTCTTGAAAACTCGAACCTTGCCTTCCGGCAGGGCAATGCCGAGACCGTTTTCCCGGGTATTTTCAAATTCAAGTTTTATCTGGACCTTGTCGCTTTGCCGGTCATCGTAATATACCTGCTGCCGGCCGCGTTCATATATATACAGCTTTTTTACCGGCACGTTCAGGGCGGGCGTGATGAACTCGATTTGTTTGACCTGATTGTTATTGATGGTGCTTTTTCGGCCGAGGGTGTAGAGGTGGTATTCCATAAAAGGTTTTTCTTCAAATCCTCCGGGGGCTCCGATAGCTGCTTCCGCATAGAGCATATCCTTCCTTCGCAGTTGGGGTTCAGCAATTCTTCTGACGTCGCCGGCGATGAGTTTTATGGCCGAATCTTTGTAGGATGCGCCGCTCTGGTTGTCGATTGTGACCCAGCCGGTGAAATCTATTTTGGTTTCATCGGGGTTCAGCACCGCTGAATAGTCGGCGTGCCAGTTGACTTGCTCAGTGGTATAGGTGACCTGACAAAGCTGCTCGCCTTTTTCCTCTGCATTTGCAAGCCAGACTAATGTCGGCTTAGTGACAAGGTCATCGGGCAGCTCTTTGAGCGAGATTTCCTCTACGGAGCTTTTGTCCAAGATTTCGATACCGGCGGTTTCGCCTTTGATTATCAGGTTGCCGGCCGGTGCGGCCAGAAGCAGGCCTGTCAGCGATTTGCCGGTATCGGCACCGCTTCCTTTGAGGAGGACGGTGACATTTTTGTCGATGTAGCGTTTGAGCAGACCATCTGCGCTGACAAGGTCATATTCGTAGTTTTGTTCGAGGATGGAGACTTTGCCCGGCGCCGAGAGGCAGCGGAAGTTCACGCTGGTCGGGTCGATTGCCGATGCGACGTCGGTAAACTTTACGGTGTTGAGGCCCTTCTCAAACGACATTTGCCGCGATTCCCTGACGACGGCAAAATTGTCATTGTAAATAGTAAGGGCGGTTCCCTGCTCATCGTTTTTTTGCGGGGCGGCGAAAGCGAGTGAGCAAAGCAATGAGCAGACTGCCAGTAAGAGAATTAGAGACTCTAAGAAAAAGAATTTTAGCCACAGAGGACAAAAGTATTTTTTAGCCACAGAGAGCACAGAGGACACAGAGAAATGAATTATAAATGGTGTTAATCTGTGTTTATTGTCAACAGTATCAATCCGTGCGTTTTCTATTATGTTAGATGCTTTTATTTCCCTTTTCATTTTTTTGTCCTTAAATTCCAACCGTTGATATTTGAAAGAAGTATTGTCGCACAGTTTTTATCTTGCGTCAACAGCCGGAGGGTCAATTTTCAATAAGGATTGTTGCAGAGTTCGGCACAATCTGATATAAGCACTATGAGAACCGGTTTTTAAGGCGGTTCGGACAGGATAGACAGATGGAACGCAGGGAGTTAAAAACAGCAATATCAGAGTTGACGGCCCGGGTCGAGCAGATCCGGGACTGGCTTTGACTTGTCCAAAAAGAAGGCCGCCCTGGCGGAGATCGAAAAGAAGATGTCAGAACCCGGGTTCTGGGACAATCCCGAAAGGGCACAATCGATAGTTTCTCAATTGAGCGCACTTAAATCGGTAATCGAGCCGGCGGAAGAACTCCGGCAGGAGGCCCTTGACCTCAAAGAGCTGTTCGAACTGGCGGCAGACGAGCCGGACGAAACAGAGTTCGAACAGTTGGAAAATGACCTCACCGAATTAGTAAAGCGATGCGGTCAAATCGAACTGCAGGGGCTGCTGTCTGAGCCGGACGACGCAAAGAACTGTTTTTTCAGCATTCACGCCGGCGCCGGCGGGACGGAAAGCTGCGACTGGGTAAGTATGCTGCTCAGGATGTATGTGCGGTATTTCGAGAGGAGGAAATACAAGGTCGAGGAGCTGGATATTACTGCTGGCGAAGAGGCCGGTATCCGGTCGGTGACGCTGCGGGTCAGCGGGCCTTTTGCGTTCGGCAGATTATCCTGCGAGACCGGCGTTCACCGGCTTGTGAGGATAAGCCCGTTCGATTCGAACAAGCGGCGGCATACGAGCTTTGCGGCGGTGGACTGCGTTCCTGAATTCGACGAGAATATCAATATTGAAGTAAAAGAAGAAGACATACAACTTAATTTTTACCGTGCCGGCGGACCCGGAGGGCAGAACGTAAATAAGGTAAGCTCGGCGGTGCGACTTATACACAAGCCGACCGGAATTGTGGTGCAATGTCAAAACGAAAGGAGCCAGCACAAAAACAGGGCGCAGGCGATGAAGATGCTCAAAGCAAAGCTTTATATGCTCGAGCAGCAAAAGCGCGACGCACGGGTTGCGAAACAATACGGCGACAAAGGCGAAATCGCTTGGGGAAACCAGATACGAAGCTACGTAATGCAGCCTTATCAGATGGTCAAAGACCATCGGACCGATTTTGAAACCGGCAACATTCAGGTGGTACTCGACGGAGAGCTCGACGGATTTATTGAAAGCTATCTGAAACACAGGACAAAGAGCCGAGGCGTGAACAAGGAGAAAGGACAAGGGCAGGGAAAAAATGAAAGAGATAATTAATGTCGAAATAAAATCGCGTGAGATTGATTTTGCCGACTGCAAAACAGACCTGCTTGTGACAGGGCTTTTTGCCGATGTCAAAGAGCCGGACAAGATAACGGCACAGCTTGACAGCAGACTCGGCGGCGAAATAGAGCAGTTGCTTAAATTAGGCGACTTTAAGGGCAAAGACGGAACGAGCGCCCTTATTTACGGCAACGGGCGCATAGGAGCCAAAAGACTTTTGCTGGTGGGCCTCGGCGATAAGAAAAAAGCCACGCTCGATACGGTCCGCAATGCGGCGGCAGCAGCGGCGAATAAAGCGGTGACAATAAAGGCGGGGACAGTCAGCATAGCTTTGCACAGGGCGTTCGGCGGGCGGTTCGACTTAATCGCTATCGGCAGAGTTATAACCGAAGGGGCATACTTCGGCAGCTACCGTTATGACGAATTTATTACGGAAAACAAAAACGGCCGACCGGATTCTCTCCGCATAGAGCTGATTGACCCGGACGCGGCCAAAATAAGAATGTTAAACAAGGGGCTTTGCTGCGGTGCTGTTATCGGCAAGGCACAAAATTACACGCGGACGATAGCAAATCGGCCCGGCAATGTTATAAATCCCGTGACGCTGGCGGCGGAGGCCAAAAAGGCAACTCGCGGCGTGAAAGGCCTGAGCTGCACCATCCTCGACGAAAAGCAATTGGCTGCAAAAGGTATGGGAGGCGTGCTTGCGGTCGGGGCCGGCTCAAAAACCCCTCCAAGATTTATTATTTTGAAATATACGCCCGGCGGCAAGGCTGCACATAATTTGCCAACGGTCGGCCTGGTAGGTAAGGCGATAACATTCGATTCCGGCGGGATAAGCATAAAGCCATCGGACAAAATGAGCGAGATGAAGCTGGACAAGACCGGCGGCATCGTGGTGCTGGCAACGATAAAAGCAGCAGCGGAGTTAAAACTGCCGTTCAATATTTACGGGATAATTCCAGCGGCTGAGAATATGCCCAGCGGAACAAGCTACAGGCCCGGTGACATCATCACCACATTCAGCGGAAAGACTGTCGAGGTTTTAAATACCGATGCCGAAGGCAGAATGATACTCTGCGACGCCCTTGCTTATGCAGCCAGACAAAAATGCGACATTATTATTGATATAGCGACATTGACCGGCGCCTGTATGGTCGCACTCGGCAAGCATAAGGCGGGTCTTATGGGCAATGACGACAAGCTGATAAAACAACTGCAACAAGCGGCTGATGAAAGCGGCGAGAAGGTATGGTATATGCCGAGCGGCGATGAGTACGCAGAGGAAATGAAGAGCAAGACAGCCGACCTGAAAAATACCGGCAGCAGGTGGGGCGGCGCCTGCACAGGCGCAGCTTTTTTGAGGCAATTCGTGAACGGGAAAAAATGGGCGCATCTCGATATCGCAGGAGTAGATATACTTGAAAAAACTACAGAATGCACCGCGGAAGGTTCAAGTGGTTTCGGCGTCCGCCTGCTGACTACTTTTCTTATGAATCTCGCAGAGAAGAAAAAATAAGAAACAAAAAACCAGGACATCATTTATTTGCAGAAGGGCGAGAAGATGGGCAGTAAAAATAAAAAAGGCATAGATACCGAAAGAATCAAGAAAGCCGTTGCGGAAATACTATTGGCTATAGGCGAAGACATCAAGCGTGAGGGAATAAAACATACGCCGATGCGGGTGGCGAATATGTACGCCGAGCTGCTGGCCGGGATGAATGAGAACCCCAGGGAGCATCTCAGGGGCATCTTTAAGGAGAACTACGATGAAATAGTTCTGCTGCGCAATATACCTTTTTACAGTATCTGCGAGCATCACCTGATGCCGTTCATTGGCACGGCTCACGTTGCATATCTGCCGGACGGGGTGGTGCTCGGCGTAAGCAAACTGGCCCGTATTGTTGATTGTTTTGCGCGGCGGCTCCACGTTCAGGAGCGTCTCACCGACCAGATAGCAGATTTTATAATGGACAGCTTAAAGCCGCGGGGCGTTGCGGTTGTGCTCGAAGCATCGCATAGCTGTATGACCATCCGCGGGACTAAAAAACCCGGCTCGATAATGGTGACTTCGTCGCTTCGAGGAATATTTAAGAGAGACCCGAAAAGCCGAAACGAGGTTATGATGCTGATGCATACCGGCAACAGATAAAAAGGGTCCCCGTCTATGCACAACCTGTCCAGAAAAGTGCGTTTTTCAATTGACCCTTTTTTGCCGGAAGACAGCAGCGGCTTTAATTCGTTTTCGTCCAGGCCGGCCGGCGAAGGTTTATCAATATTTTTCGAGCTATGCGTGGAGCTGACAGGAGAAGTTGAGCCGTCCACGGGATTTATCACTAATGTAATCGATATTGACAAAAACGTTCGGAAATATGTTGTCCCTGTTTTTGCTGAACGAATAAGAAAAGATTTTCGCAGCGGCAGCCACATCGGCCTGCCGGGTATAACGGAGCTTCTAAAATCAGCCCGTGGACAATTAGCTGATAAGTTCGGCACGGCAAAACTGAACAGGATTGGCCTGGCACTGAACCCGTTCAGAACAATAACGCTCGGCGGGGAGCCCCGCCCCAATACAGTGGGGCGGGACGAGGACTGTAAAATGGTTTATTTAAGCGAGAAATTCGAATTTGCGGCGACCCATAAACTCTGGAACGAGCAGTTCAGCAAACAGCGCAACTTCGAGGTATTCGGCAAGTGCGCAAACCCAACGGGCCACGGCCATAATTACATTGTCGAGGTGACGATTAAAACGGCGGCAGACAGAAATAAGCTGACGGCCATCGCTGATTTTGAAAAAACGGTCGATAACGAGCTGATAAGAGTTGTTGACCATAAGAATCTGAATGTGGATATACCGTATTTTAGCGAAATAATTCCAACCGTGGAGAATATTGCAGCTTTTGCATGGGAAAGAATAGCCGGCAAATTCGGCGATTCGACACTGCATTGTGTGACAGTATGGGAAACCGACAGAACCTGCTGTTCATACTATGGATAGAGGATGTGTCACCGAATCAATACCATAACCCAAAACCTTTCGATACTGTAATGATAAGTAGATATGAGCAAGCCCAATTTTGCGAACTTATTGGTGGTTTTGAACAGGGGGGTGCCAAGCCGACCAACGTTGTTTGAGTTCTTTCTGAACGGTCCTTACTATGAGAAACTGACAGGAAAGAAGCTCGGCATTGAAGGCAAAGACTGGAAATGGGCTGAGCCGAATGCAGTTGTAATAGAGGCATTTAAGAACGCCGGCTACGATTATGTAACTTGCCATGGCTCCGATATGGCGTTTGATGCCGAAGCGATAGAGAAAAAAGAGACGATTTCCTTAAATGCCGGATATGCTGTTCGCAACCGTGAAAGCTTCCGGTCGTATCACTGGCCTGAGCCTGATGCCTTTGATTATTCACGTTTGAGCAATGCCAAGAGTTTGCTGCCGTATGGAATGAAGCTTATAGTTTACGGTCCGGGCGGTGTTTTGGAAAATGCGATTTCCCTGGTGGGGTTCGACTCTCTCTGTATGTTGTTGGCAGACGACCCGGAGTTAGTGAAGGATACCATCGATGCCGTCGGGCAGCGTCTGGTACGATATTACGAGATTTGTGCACAATACGACAGCGTCGGCGCTCTTATTTCCAATGACGACTGGGGCTTTAAGACAGGGACAATGCTATCGCCTGCTGATTTACGACGTTTTGTTTTTCCCTGGCATAAAAAAATTGTTGAAGCGATTCACGCTGCCGGTAAGCCGGCGATTCTCCATTCCTGTGGAAAGCTTGACAAGGTTATGGATGATATAATTGATGATATGAAGTACGATGCCAAACACTCATTTGAGGATGTGATTATGCCTGTTGAGAAAGCCTACGAACTATGGGGAGACAGAATTGCGATTTTAGGGGGTATCGATGTCGATTTTATTTGCCGGTCCAGCCCACAGCAAATCAGGAAACGATGTAAAGCGATGCTAGCTAAAACTGAAAAAAAAGGTGGGTATGCGCTGGGCACAGGCAACAGTGTTCCTGAATATGTCCCTTATGACAATTATCTCGCTATGATTGATTGCGTGCTTGAAACACGAGATTGAGGGGATAAAATCAATTCAGGTATCGATTTACAAGAGGAGTGTATACGCCAAAGTTTAATAGCTTCAGGAAACAACCGATAAAAAGTGCATTTTTGGCACTGATAAAGCGGCAGATTCAGCAAATATGCCAAATGGCGTTTCGAGCTTTTTAGTTTATATCGTAAAAACTGCATTTTCAGCCCCGGCGTTAAAGGCGCATCCTGAACTTGAAAAGGCTCCCTGACGTATAGATTTTGCCGTAAAATTGGTGGAGGCGGGCTGCCTCTTAAAAGCGGCTTTATTAAAGCTATGTTCTTTGCTTGCCGATACTTACGTTATAAGAAAAGCGGTAGTCCTACCGACATCCGAGGGTGTTCGGATTTCACCTGCTGCCAGCCATCGCCTGATACTGCCAAAAAGACTATCCCAAATTAGATATAATGCTTTAGAATAAGTTCGCTTTTTATCGGCGCAACCGACGGGGACGGAGTCCAGCATAATTCAGCGGTTGGCCGAATTAATCTGCTGTTTTTATAAGTAAATCACACAAATAGGCTTCAAATGAAGGTATTGATTACAGGCGGTGCAGGTTTTATTGGGTCGCATCTGGCAGAGCGACTGCTGCAGGACGGCTGCGAAATAACGGTCGTCGATAATTTAAGCACCGGCAGCATAAAAAACATCGAAGGCATCAGGGAAGAACCCCACTTCAATTTCGTTAAGGGCAATATCCTCGATGCCGGCCTGATGGAGAGACTTGTGTCGCAAAGCGACGTGGTTTATCATCTTGCGGCTGCCGTCGGCGTCAAGCTGATAGCCGATGACCCCGTCCATACGATAGAAACAAATATCGCCGGCACCGAAGTTGTGCTGGAGGCGGCAAACAAATTCCGCAGAAAAATCCTGCTTGCCTCAAGCAGCGAGGTTTACGGGAAAAACGAAGCCGTTCCTTTCCGCGAAGATGACGACATCGTGCTCGGCAGCACCCACATGTCGCGGTGGTCATACGCCTGCACCAAGGCAATAGACGAATTCCTCGGGCTGGCTTTTTATCAACAATACGGATTAGGTGTTGTGATAGGCAGATTCTTTAATACAATAGGGCCGAGGCAGACAGGACAATATGGAATGGTAGTGCCCCGCTTTGTTAAGAGGGCATTAGAAAACAAGCCGGTTTTGATATACGGCACAGGCCGGCAAAGTCGATGCTTCTGCTACGTGGGCGACCTTGTCGAAGCAATTGCAGGCCTGATGAAATCCGAGAAAGCAACGGGAGAAGTATATAACATCGGCTCAAATGAAGAAATTACTATCGAGGATCTCGCCGACAAAATTATCGAAATGACAGGCAGCAAGAGCAAAAAAGAATTTATTCCCTACGAAGAAGCCTACGGCAGACCTATAGAGGATATGATGCGACGTGTGCCGAACACAGAGCGTATCAAAAAAATGATTGGCTGGAAACCCTCAACAGGTCTCAACAAGACACTGCAGATAATTATTGAAAGTTTCAAACAGCTTCAGTTAATAAAGGGCTGATTGAAAAGCAGGACACTATGACAAAGGCGCTTATTACCGGCATCACAGGACAGGACGGCTCATACCTTGCAGAGCTGCTGTTAAAAAAGGGCTACCAGTTATGGGGCATTATAAGACGAAGCTCATCATTCCACACCGGCAGAATCGACCATTTGTATAAGGACCCGCACGAACATCCTAAACTTGCGCTGGTTTACGGGGATTTGACCGACGGCGGCAATCTATCAGCAATTATGAACGAGATTAAGCCGGATGAGGTTTATAACCTCGGGGCACAAAGCCATGTTCGGGTAAGTTTCGATATGCCGATTTATACCGCCAATACCGATGCTCTCGGAACGCTTCGGCTGCTCGAAGCGGTCCGCTCTATGAAGAAGCCGGCCAAGTTCTACCAGGCCTCCAGCAGCGAGATGTACGGCAAGGTCGTTGAAACGCCGCAAACAGAGAAGACGCCGTTTTATCCCCGCAGCCCATACGGCTGCGCCAAGGCATATAGCTTTTGGCAGACGGTCAACTATCGGGAGGCCTACGGCCTGTTTGCCTGCAATGGAATCCTGTTTAATCACGAATCGCCGAGGCGCGGCGAGACGTTCGTCACAAGAAAAATTACGCGGGCGGCAACGCGAATAAAACTCGGCCTGCAGGACAAGGTCTATTTAGGCAACCTCGATGCGAGGCGCGACTGGGGGTTTGCCGGTGACTACGTCGAGGCAATGTGGCTGATGATGCAGCAGGAAAAAGCAGACGACTTTGTGATAGCAACAGGGGAAACACATTCAGTGAGCGAATTTTTAGATGAGGTCTTCGGCTGTCTCGATATGGACTGGCACAAATATGTTGAAGTTGACCAGCGGTATTTCAGACCAAGCGAGGTTGACTGTCTGCAGGGCGATGCGAGCAAAGCAAAAAGGATACTCAAGTGGCAGCCCAGGGTAAAATTTCAGGATTTGGCAAAGATGATGGTAAAAGCCGATATGGAGCTGGCGAAGCAGGAAAAGGTCTTGAAACGGGAAGGTTTGCTATGAGAAACTACGGCTCGAAGAAACGCATTCTTGTCACGGGGGGAGCGGGTTTTCTCGGTTCCCACCTGTGCGAAAAGCTGCTTGAGCTGGGCCACGAGGTCCTTTGCGTGGACAACTTTTACACGGGCAGACGAGCCAATATCGCACAACTGATATCGAATCCGTTATTCGAGGTGCTGCGGCACGATGTTTGTTTTCCTCTGTATGTCGAAACGGATGAGATTTATAACCTTGCCTGTCCCGCTTCTCCCGTTCACTACCAGTTTGACCCCGTCCAGACCACAAAGACAAGTGTTCACGGTGCGATTAATATGCTCGGGCTTGCAAAACGCGTGAAGGCCAAGATTCTGCAAAGCTCAACCTCTGAGATTTACGGCGACCCTTCAGTTCATCCGCAGGATGAAAGTTACTGGGGCAATGTCAACCCTATCGGGCCTCGCTCCTGTTATGATGAGGGCAAAAGATGCGCCGAGACACTTTTCTTCGATTACTATCGCCAGAATAAACTCAGAATAAAAGTGGCCAGGATATTTAATACTTATGGGCCGAGAATGCATCCCAACGATGGCAGGGTAGTCAGCAATTTTATCGTCCAGGCCTTAAAAAACAAAGATATTACCATATACGGCGACGGTTCCCAGACCCGCAGTTTCTGCTACGTCGATGATATGATTGATGGGCTGATAAAACTGATGGAATCCGACGACGGAATTACCGGGCCGATTAACCTGGGAAGCACCGAAGAATTCACCATTCTGCGGCTGGCAAAGAGTGTTATAGAACTGGTGGGGTCGAAATCGAAGATTGTATATGAACCGCTGCCGGCGGATGACCCGCGGCAGAGGCAGCCGCTCATAACGCAGGCAAAAAAACAATTAGGATGGGAGCCGAAGGTGTGGATTGAAGAGGGACTGAAAAAGACAATAGACTACTTTAGGAAGATTATCCTGTGAAGCTAAGCATTATTATGCCCTGTTATAATGAGCTTGCTACTATCGAGCAGATTATCCAGGCCGTAAAAAATTGTCCGCACAAGAACAAAGAAATAATTATTGTTGATGATTTCTCGACGGACGGGACAAGAGAAAAACTGCAGGGCGGTCTTGCCGCCACCGTGGACAGGGTAATCTATCACGACCGAAACTGCGGCAAAGGGGCAGCCTTGCGGACGGGCATAAAAGCCGCTGCCGGCGACATTGTGATAATCCAGGACACCGACCTCGAATATAACCCAAACAACATCCCGAAGGTCATCCAGCCCATCCTTGACGGCAAGGCCGACGTTGTTTACGGCTCGCGGTTTGCCGGCGGCGAAGCACACAGGGTCGTGTACTACTGGCACATGGTCGGCAACAAGTTCCTCACCACCCTGTCGAATATGCTCACAAATATCAATCTGACCGATATGGAAACCTGCTACAAGGCCTTCCGCAGCGAGATTATAAAGTCAATCGAGATTGAGGAAGACAGGTTCGGATTCGAGGCGGAAGTGACGGCGAAAGTAGCAAAGAAAAAATGCAGAATATACGAGGTCGGCATCTCCTATTACGGCAGAACGTATCAGGAGGGCAAGAAAATAAACTGGAAGGACGGCGTCTCCGCAATCAGATGCATCCTCAAATATAATCTGTCCGGGAAAAGGTAAGCTGGATTGATGAGCGGTTTTTTTGAAAACAAGCGGGTTGTAGTCACCGGCGGCGCCGGCTTTCTCGGCAGCTATGTCACTGATGGACTGAAAAAGCGGAGGTGCAAAAATATTCTCGTTCCCAAAATTGAAGATTACGACCTGGTCAAAGCAGATGACATCGTTCGAATGTATGAGGATATGAAGCCGGACATTGTTATTCACCTTGCGGCGGTGGTCGGCGGCATCGGGGCCAATCGCGAACACCCGGGCGAATTCTTCTACAAAAACCTGATGATGGGCGTCCAGATGATAGAACAAGGCAGATTCCGAAACATAGAAAAATTCGTGGCTATCGGCACTGTTTGCGCATATCCGAAATTTACGCCGGTGCCGTTCGAAGAAGAAAACCTCTGGAACGGATACCCAGAGGAAACAAATGCGCCTTACGGGCTGGCAAAAAAGATGCTGCTCGTCCAGTCGCAGGCCTACAGGGCTGAATACGGATTTAATTCGATATTTCTTCTGCCGGTAAATCTTTACGGCCCGGGCGATAATTTTGACCCCGTCAGCAGTCACGTAATACCGGCGCTGATAAAAAAATGCGTTGACGCCGTCGAAAGCGGCGCAGAATATATCGAGTGCTGGGGGACAGGCAGGGTTTCTCGTGAGTTTATTTACGCTGCTGATGCGGCCGAGGGCATTTTGCTGGCGACGGAACACTATAACGGGGCCGAGCCGGTAAATATCGGCGCCGGATTTGAAATAACAATAAAGTCGCTGACCGAAAAAATCGTGTCGCTTACCGGCTTTACAGGCGAGATTCGATGGGATAGCTCCAAGCCGGACGGCCAGCCGAGACGCTGCCTTGATACGTCGAAAGCCAAAGCATACTTCGGCTTCGAGGCAAAAACCTCTTTCGATGAAGGTCTCAAAGCAATGGTGGACTGGTATATCAGGACTAAGGGAATTCGCAGTGGAAAAAAGTAATGTGACAATCAGCCGACCTGCGGCAACGGAACACAAAATAGACAAGAAAGTTCTAACCGTTGCAGTCGTCGGGGCAGGCAACTGGGGCAGGAATCTACGAAAGCCTGAATAACTTCGGCTTCAGGTTCCATCATATTAGTTTTGGAAAGCCGCACGCCGAGGTCATAATTGACGACCGTGCGATGAAGTTTACAAACTGGAAGCGGGCCAAAACAGAAATCAAGAAACTATTAAAGGACGAGCAGGGAGAATCAAATGGCTAAGATGCAGGTGCCGCTGTTGGATTTAAAGGCGCAGTATGCGATAATCAAAGACGAGGTATTGGCAGCAGTTGCGGAAGTGCTCGAATCCCAGCAGTGTATCGGCGGCCCGAAAGTGGCTGAACTGGAGCAAAAAATAGCGGCGCTGAGCGATTGTAAATTCGCGGTCGGCGTCTCCAGCGGAACGGATGCCATCCTGAACAGCTTAATGAGTCTCGATATCGGTGCTTCAGACGAGGTTATAACAACTCCTTTTACTTTTTTCGCAACCGCCGGCTGTATCGCCCGGCTCGGTGCAAAGCCGGTTTTTGCGGACATCGACCCGAAGACTTTCAATATCAATCCACAGCTTATTAAGGCCGCAATCACAAAAAAGACACGGGCGATTATGCCTGTTCACCTCTTTGGCCAAATGGCTGATATGGACCCGATTATGAAGCTTGCCGGTAAATATAATCTTGCGGTCATAGAGGATGCGGCCCAGTCGATTACCAGCACATACAAAGGCAGAAAGGCCGGCAGCATCGGGACGGCGGGGTGCTTTAGTTTTTTCCCGAGTAAAAACCTCGGCGGCATTGGCGACGGCGGTATGATTGTCACGAATGATGAGCAGCTTTACAACCGGCTGTCTATTATGCGCAATCACGGCAGCAACCCGAAGTATTATCATAAATATATCGGCGGCAATTTCCGTCTCGACCCGATTCAGGCGGCGGCGCTTTTAGTCAAGCTTCCGCACTTAGACCGCTGGACACAAGCGCGCCGCCGTAACGCAGCTTATTACGATAAAAAATTCGCCGGAACGGCCGTCAGGACGCCTTATATCAGCCCCGATTGTGTCACCATCTACAATCAATACGTAATTCGTGTGCCGAGGCGGGACAAGGTCATAGCGCACCTGAAGGAAAATAACATCGGTTGCGAGATATATTATCCCGTGCCTCTGCATTTGCAGGAGTGTTTCAAATATCTCGGCTGCAAAAAGGGCGATTTTCCTGAATCAGAAAAGGCCGCAAAGGAAGTACTCGCACTGCCGATTTATCCGGAACTGACGGATGAGATGAAAGACCATATTTTAGAAACGGTTTTGTCCTTTCTGGGATAAAGCGGGCTGATACGAAGAAAAGGAGCATTTTAGATGAAGGTATCTGTAATTGGCACTGGATACGTTGGACTGGTCGCAGGAGCGTGCCTGGCCGAAGGCGGCAATAACGTAATCTGCATCGATAAAGACCAAAAGAGGATAAGTGAGCTTCAAAATGGAATTATTCCAATTTACGAACAGGGTCTTTCAGAACTGGTAAAACACAATCTGTCCGCAGGCAGGCTGCACTTTACCACCGGATTAAAAGAAGGCGTTGATGAGTCTCTTATCATATTTATCGCAGTTGGAACGCCGAGCGCCCCGGACGGCTCAGCAGATATATCGGCGGTACTGGAGGTTGTCGGCCAAATCGCCGAATCAATGAATGGCTACAGAATCATCGCAACAAAAAGCACCGTCCCGGCAGGAACTTACAAAAAAATCAACGAAATAATAGCGTCAAAAACCGAGCATCCTTTCGATTATGTCAGCAACCCGGAATTCCTCAAAGAAGGCGCCGCTGTCGAGGATTTTATGAAGCCGGACCGAATCATCATCGGCACCACAAACCCTGCGGTAATGGAACTTATGAAGCAGCTTTACGCCCCGTTTATGCGCAAAAAAAGCCGCATAATATTTATGGACCCTGCCAGTGCGGAGCTTACCAAATATGCCGCTAACTGCATGCTCGCAACGCGGATATCGTTTATGAATGAATTGAGCGGTTTATGTGAAGAAGTCGGAGCCGATATCGAGCTTGTCCGTTCCGGTATAGGCAGTGACTGCCGTATCGGCAGCGATTTTCTGTTTGCCGGCATCGGTTTCGGCGGAAGCTGTTTCCCTAAAGATGTTCGGGCGTTAATTCACACCGGCGATTCGCAGGGTTGCCCTATGACGATTGTTAAATCCGTTCAGGATGCGAACTTTCATCAGCAGGACAGGTTTGCGCAAAAAATACTGGACTATTTCGCCGACAAAAAAGGCCGAACTACTCTTGCCGTCTGGGGACTGGCTTTCAAGGCGAGAACCAATGATATCAGGGAATCCCCCGCAATCAGGTGCATTGAGAAATTCTTAAACGCCGGCATTAAAGTGAAAGCATACGACCCCGAAGCTGCGAGCGCCGCCAAAGAACGCTTCGGTGAAAAAATAGAAATCTTCCAGGAAAGTTACAGCACACTGGAAGGGGCCGACGCACTGGTCATATTCACTGACTGGCAGGAATTCAGAAACCCGGACTTTGAAATGATAGCCAAAAAACTCAATAAGCCGGTTATCTTCGACGGGCGAAACCTGTATGACCCGGCTTATGTAAAAAAGCAGGGAATTGAATACCACTGTATCGGCAGGGCCGCGGTCTGATACAAATGCAAAAATCAGAAGGCAGAAAAATACTTGTCACGGGAGCGGCTGGCTTCATCGGGTCACATCTGTGTGAAAGGTTGACGGAACAGGGGATAGCCGTTTATGGACTGGACAACTTTGATGACTTTTATAGTCGCGATGTAAAAGAAGACAACATTAAAGACCTTTTGCTGCGTGAGAATTTCAGGTTCAAGGAAGGAGACATCCGTGATGCTGAGTGCATTGAATCAATCCTTATTGATGAAAATATAAAAACGATTGTGCATTTGGCGGCAAAAGCGGGCGTCCGGCCATCGATTAATAACCCTCTTATCTATCAGGATGTGAATGTCAATGGAACAATGGTGCTGCTCGAAGCTGCCAAAAAATTCAACATAAAGAAATTTATCTTCGCATCCAGCTCAAGCGTGTATGGCAACAATAAGAAGGTTCCGTTTTCAGAGACTGACAACGTGGACTTTCCCATTTCGCCTTATGCGGCGACCAAAAAAGCGGCAGAGCTGCTGTGCCATACATACAGTCACCTTTACGGCATTAATGTGACGTGCCTGCGGTACTTTACTGTTTACGGTCCGCGGCAGAGGCCTGATTTGGCTATTCATAAGTTCGCAAGGCTCATCGAAGCAGGTCAGCCGATACCCGTGTTCGGCGATGGCTCGATGCAGCGGGACTTTACTTATATAGACGATATTATCGATGGGACAATGGCTGCGATAAAAAATTGTCGCGGCTATGAGATATACAACCTCGGCGAGTCAAGGCCTGTTCGGCTTGACAGGTTGATATCTGAAATCGAAAAAGCACTCGGCAAAAAGGCTGTTATCAATCGGCTTCCTGTGCAGCCGGGTGACGTCGAACGGACTTATGCTGACGTGACGAAGGCGGAAAAAAACCTCGGCTACGAACCCAAGACCGAACTCGCCAACGGCCTGGCTAAATTTGTAAATTGGTTGCTTACAAACAGCGAGCAATTTTTTCCAGGACAGACGAATCATACATTTTGGTAACATTTCAACGAGAGGATTATTATGACAACGCAACCAATCAAGGATTTAATAAAACGAACATTTATTTATGAGATAATTAAACAAATTCGACAAATGAGAGAGACGCGACGCTGGATTAAAAACGGCAAGCCTGTTCCGCCGCCACATCTGGTGAAGCAAAAGACTGTTAAAGAATATGCAAAAAAATTCTATGTTGACACCTTGGTTGAAACAGGGACTTTTTTGGGCGATATGGTATATGTAAATAGAAGGACTTTCAGCAAGATCTTCTCAATAGAACTCGATAGGAACCTTTGTGAACAGGCGAAAAAGAGGTTTGTTAGATTTCCCCACATATCAATAATGTACGGGGATAGTGCGGAGGTACTATCGAGAATTTTAGCTGATATTACCCGACCATGTTTGTTTTGGCTTGACGCTCATTATTCTGGGGGAATTACAGCGAAAGGCAAATTAGAAACGCCTATCATGCAGGAGTTACGTCGCATTCTAAATCACCCTATCGCAGAGCATGTTATCCTCATAGACGATGCACGTGAGTTTGTCGGTCAAAAAGACTATCCGACTATAGCACAGTTACGACACCTGATTTTGGAAAAACGTCCCAATTGGGTATTTGAGGTTAAGAATGATATTATTAGGATTCATAAAGCCATTGAACATAATCCAGTTTAGAAAATGCCCCTTCTTAAGAAATGTGGATTCTGGGGAGGATAAAAGTAAGGTGCAAATATGTGCCTGCAAAAGCATTGTTAAGTTGGTTAATTTAAGATAGGTTTTAAGATTATAATTTAAAATTACTTATGCGGTTGTCTGGCGAAAGGATATTTAGATTTACCCCGGAAGCATTATGGGTTTTAGTTGGCCAGATCGGCATCGCAGTTGCAGGTTTGGTAGCCGTTAAAGTATTAAGTAATTTACTAAGCCAGGCTGAATTTGGGAAACTTGCTTTAGCCATTACCTTAATGAGCTTTGTCGGAGTGAATATTTTTGGCCCTTTTGGGCAGGGATTTATGCGGTTCTGGTCGATTAGTAAGGAAAGAGAAAATTTAGATGTTTTCTATCGTGTCTCCAATCGTTTCATTATATGCATCAGTGTATTCGCGGTTTTAGTTGCGGTGGCCATTGCATTGTTTTTGTTCATAGCAAGGCATGCAGAATGGGCTGTTCTTGCCTTATTATCTCTCGTTCTTGGGATAATTTCCGGGATGATAAGCATGAGAACTTCCGTCTGGAACGCGATGCGACAGAGACGCAAAATTGCGTTAGTAAGCATTTTTGACGGTTTTTCCAAGCCGCTATTTGCCGCATTGTTGGTTCTTTTGACGGTAAGGACGGTTAATATAGTACTGATAGCGTATTTGTTGGAGGCGTTTTTAATACTTTTTGTGGTTGACCGAATTTATGTCAAAAACACCGGCGTCAGATTGTATAAATACCCATTTACTAAAAGTGATAATTTTTTTAGAAACGACTTATCCAGAGAGATTATTTCATACTCCTGGCCATTCGCCGTGTGGGGTATTTTTGGCTGGGCACATTTATTTTGCGACAGATGGGTTTTAAATATGTTTTTCGGGCTGGAGGTCGTTGGAGGGTTCGCTGTTGTTTCACAGCTTGCAAGTTATCCTCTTATTTTTGGTTCCGGGTTTTTAAGTAATTTACTGACACCGGTAGCTTTCCAACGGGCAGGAAAACTTTCAGACCGCCTTCAAGTAAACTCAGCGGTCAAGATTCTAAAAGTTATGACGGCAATTTATATAATTGGCTTAATTATCGTGGTTGTGTTCTTTTCATTTTTTCATAACCAGTTGGTACTATTAATAAGCAATCAAGCTTTTGCAAAGTATTCCTATTTACTTCCAGGGTTAACGGTTGCGTGGGGGTTATTTTATCTTGGGCAGGTATTGACACAATTTGGGTTACTATATAACAAGACCCAAGTGTATATATACCCCAAGATTTTTGCCTCTTTAATCGCCTTGGCGGGCGTGTTTTTCTTCGCCTCAAGACTCGGCGTTGCAGGAGTTGTTTGGGGACTGAGCCTTGCAAATTTGGTCTATGTTGTGTGGTGTACCATTATTTTTGTGAAGATAAGAAGATATACAACAGTTTTTCAGGGAAGTTGAAGTTTTTTATATGATACGCGAACAGCTGAAGAGGATAAGGTTTTTATGCCAGCTTAACGCTTTGTTGAAATCAAAAATTCAGGAAAGGCGTGCGGAAAAAGAACTCAATTATTATAGAAAAAAAGTTGACCGCAAATTAGACGAGAACGGGGACATTAAGACAAAGGGAATATGTAGGGGGGAAAAGGTAGTGTTTGAAGCTAACGCTTGATGATGTCAATAGGAGCGTTGTTTTCTCTAAACCCTACCTATCTACAATTGAAACCGACACGGTACCCTCCAAGTGAATAAATCGAGATATTATTAAAGAACAAACAGGAAGTATTGAATGGCTGAGATACAGGTATCGCTACTGGATTCAAAAATGTAGTACGCTACAATCAGTTTGAGTTAGTCACCAAAACTTATTAGAATTGGTATAACAAGAACATTAGCAGAATAAGTCTGTGTTGATTCAGCAAAATAATATATTATTAGAAGAGACCTCTGACGAAATTTCCGATTTGGCAGCGGAGGATAATCGGTCCGTAAATGGAGGTGTGATGAGGTTTCTCGTCGGACTGGTTTTTATAATTTACACGATAATAGCTTTTACCACGGACCTTTCGATGGGGTTTTATGGGTATAAGATAATGATAATGGTTAGTACTGGGCTGCTATTGTTTAATCCGACAAGTTATCCATATCTCCTCGGATTGCTTGTCCCTATGTATTATCCGCTTAAATCGGGACAGCATGCAATGCCGGGGTACAACTATATGGTCCAGTTCAGTTCCGTAATGATTATATTGATGGCAATTTTCCAATGGATTTGGGAACATCTGGGTGAATATAGGCGCAATCTGTATAAACGATTTGACTTGGCTTCTTTTTGTCTGCTGGGTATAGGTATCTTTACTTTGTTTGGCGGTATTGTATCGGAAAATAAGTTTCTCTATGTCCACCGAATGGTGGATATTTTGGCATTTGGCTGCGTTTTTTATTTGGGACGGTCGTGCTTAAATGTCCCTCAGAGTTTAAGATTGTTACTGATAGGTTTGACATTAGGAATAGTGGCTTTCATTTTTCCGGTGTCGGTAGGCTTTGTATTGAGACGCGGTCTTTATGTATTAGGACATTTGCATGAAATCAGAGAAGAAATGGGACTGGGGTTTTCAATGGTGGGGGCGGAATCCGGTACTTTATTAGTGGCTCTTGCACTGGCGTATTCTCTGAGCGGCAGTGGTATGTCCCTCAAACTTAGGCAAATTGCCTTATGGCTAGTGGCTGTTCCATCAGCTATTGTGATATTACTTTATTTAAGTAGAGGTGCTATTCTTTTACTGCCTGTTACAGTGTTTCTTACACTTGTTTTTTCCGGCCAACGACGGAATGCCATACTGGTAGCATTGGTATCTATGATTGTTGGAATAGTGGTTTGTATCAAGATGCCGGATTTGGTTTACGGTTTTACAGAACGAATGGCAACCTTTTTTACTGCAGCGTCTCTGAGGGGGAGTATAAGGACACAGGCTATACTATATGGGTTGTCACATCCCTTACTGGGGATGGGAGCGGGCCAGTTCCCTTTGATTTATGTTATGGCCGATACCCATAATGAACCGTTGAATATGTTAGCTGAACATGGGGTGATAGCATTTCTTCTTTATATTTTGTTTTGGATGTATCTTGGGCATATGGCGTTTAAATTGCGGTTATCCGCAGATGTCCTAATGCGCTCGATGGGAGGGGTGTTTTTGGTATTGCTGCTTATATATTTTGCATTTACTCAGGTTCAACCTCTTTATTATTATGGCGGTGGGATATTGTTTAATTTTAGCGTTGGTATGTTATCCACATTGTACTACAGGCTTAAGAGCGAGAACCGGATATATGAACTTGAAAGCCAATAAAACCGTTTTGTCTTGCTAATCTTTCCAAACATCAGCTATTCTTGGTAACCGGCGGAATCGTCCTCTGAGGAGCAAGAAGGAAAAACTGGCTGATAGGAGCACATCATTAGAAAAACTTACTATGAACACTCCTAAAGTAGCAATAATCGTGTGTACTTATAACATGGCGAAATACTTGCCAGAATCTCTTGATAGTATTTTCGCGTTAAGGTACCCCAATTTTGAAGTGGTTGTTGTTGACGATGGCTCCACAGATGGAACAGAAGAGTTGGTTAAAAGAGGGTATTCTCAGAGGGTAATTTATTTACATCAAGAGAATCGGGGCTTGCCTGCTGCCAGAAACGCTGGGATAGCGGCCATTAGTGATGCGGGTTATTACAGTATTATGGATGCAGACGATAAGGTCCACCCGCTGAAGATATGGGATGAAGTTGCGCTTTTGGAGCGGTTTGCTGATGTGGCTATTTGCTTTAGTAATTCACTTATTTTCGGAAAGGACCCGCGTGAGAATCGCCCGTTGAAAAACGGACTTAATCTAATAGGACTGGATAAACTATGGGGGCGAGTTGAAAATCCTATTGAGAAAATCGCAAAGTATGAAGCTTACACCGCACATTCAACTATCAGGGCGACGGCCATGCATGCTGTTGGGGGGTATGATGAGAATCAAAAATTTGCCGAGGACCTTGATTTAGCTATAAGATTGACTCGTGTAGGAAAAATAGGGTTTATAAATAAATTGAGATACCTGCACCGCAAACAAGGACAGGGAATGACTGTATATATGAAAGACAATATTGTCTACCAAATGCAAATTTTTGAGAGTATTAGGCAAAATTCAGGGGCTTACAGCGATGAAGAGATGAAACTGCTAAGGCAAAAGGAAAAAAGTCTTCTGTTAAATGCACTGAAGGATATAGCAAGCGCTAGAGCGGATAGTAAGTTATATGACTTTGTTGTTGGTAGATTTAGCCGCGATGCTACTTGGGAAGAGAGAACCCAAATTAGATTGATGAAATTTGTGATGTTAACGAGAACAGGCAAGGCGATTGCTAAATGGAAAGACTGGCGAAGACGTAGATTATGGGCGACTGCCAAGATGCCTAGTCCAGAGGAAGTGCTTGCCGACATGTCTCCTTGTTTTGATTCTGTAGTGCCTTAACAGCCTGTATTTTGGCGGGGCATCAATATCTCATTTTTCTTATTGAGCAGTTTTTATATTTACGACCGGTGCCGAGATGACTGACAGAAAGAAGTTGCGGATAGCCGTTTGTGATTTGGTTACCAGTGTCGGCGGCGTTCAGCGGGTTATGAGCAATGTTTTACCTCGGATAGCTGAACAATTTGATATTTACGTAGTTGACCCTTATGCTAATGAAGATTACGCAAAGATGCTTCGCGGTGCTAATGTAACCCTGTATTTTACAGAACCGACATTCAAAAAAACATTTATCGGCAATGCCGGCACGTGGAAGCGCTTACCCAGCCTGATATTAGCTGGGCCGCGGCTGCTTAGAATGAGAAGTATGTTTATAAAAGCTATCTCCGAGATTAATCCGGATTGCATATATACAAATCAAGTATCCACATTACGGTTACTCAGGACAGTCGGGCATTTATGTGATATTTCCTTAATGTATCACTCTCATGGCTATACGGAGATTCCGTCCATAAGTTTTTCTTGTGTCCGTTTCATAAATCACCGAGTTTCCAGGGTCATTGCCGTGTCACGTTCTGTAGCCGAAGCTTTGCGCCGGGCAGGAGTTAGATGTGATATTACTAATGTGTGTTATAATGGAGTTTCCATTGAAGAGATTGAACGATGTGCGAAGCTTTCTGTCAACAAGCCGTTGCCGGACAGACAACCTGACGAGGTGATATTTCTGGTCCCTGCTTCTATCCAATTCAATAAGGGGCAACATATAACTTTGGCTGCTTTGGCCAAGGCAATACAGAAAGGTTGCAAGGCCGTGCTCTGGTTTGCAGGCGATGAGCCGACGGGAGCTGATAAGCAATATCTAACACAGTTGCGCAATACTGCTGACAAATTAGGTATCGGCCATTTAGTTCATTTTTTGGGGCACCGAGATGATATTTACCAAGTAATGCACGCGGCTGATGTTGTGGTGTTGCCTTCATTAGATGAAGGTTTGCCGATGTGCTTAATTGAAGCAATGAGTATAGGACTGCCGGTTATAGCAACTGCCGTCGGGGGGATTGGAGAAATTGTTGTCGACAATGAAACCGGTCTTTTGTTCAAGGCTGGCTCTGCAGACGAATTGGCAAATGCTATGAGGCTTTTAGCAAGTGATGCTGAGATGCGGGAAAATCTTGGCGAAGCCGGCAGAAAACGAGCGGAAGAGCTTTTCCAGATTTTTACCCAGGCGGACAAAATCAGTGCAATAATTAGTGCGACAGCTGGCCTATGTGCCTCCTCAACTAAAAATTCAAAACTCAAAACTTTTTAGGACCAGATGTAGGGTAAAGATGTCGAAGAAATTCATAAGAGTGCTGGCTTTACTTATGGTTATGTTAGCAGGGGGGATTGTTTCGTTTGTGTTAATAAGTGCATGCTCTGGTGACGACGATACCAGAAGCCCGGCGAAGACAGGGCAAGAAAAGGTTGCGGGAGGGCCTAAAGAGGAACCGATTATAATATGGCATTGGGGGTCGTATTATGATGACCTCGAGCCGCTTAAGCTGGCACTTTCTACGGGGCTGGTTAATCATGTAACCATAGGGACGATTCACAGGAAGGATAAGGATTTCAGGAAAGACTTAAAAGTACTAAAGGCCATCAAAATAGTGAAAGATTCCGGCGTGAAGCTTATCTGGCTGCGCTGGCTTTGGCCTGCATATGATGTTAAAGAGAGTCGAGCTGAAGATTTATTTGACCCAAACTTTTATATTAAGGAGATTCGATATTTGAGGGCTGAGGCGAATGAAATAGGTGCAGATTTCGTGGCTTTAGATACTGAAGCTTATGCGTATTCACCTATACAGGCCTATGACAAAGGGGAGATAATTCTGAAGGCCGAAGACCTGAGACGTTTGAAGGCCATCATTAAAAAAGTGATTGACGCGGCAGGGAAGGTCGATTTTATTTTTCCTGCCGGAACGACAGGTAACATAATGCCCTACGGTATTCTTTCTGAACTTGGTACCAACAGAGTTTCTGAGGACACTTATTATTCCAATTACGAAGCGATTAAAAAGATAAAGACTCCGTATGAGATATTCGGGGCTTATCTTAATACTACTCGGGAAAACAAAAAACATCCGCATCTGCCTTACTTCCTTGTACCTGAGATATTTGATAATTCTTATCTCTGGTCTGATAGGAAGGGATTATACCTTTATCCCAGAGAGGGAAATGCCAAGGCGGTAGCAGAGGAGCTTGTCAAATATGCAAGAAATTTGCCTGCTGTAAGAGCGGAGAAAAAGCCGCAGTTAAACATTAAGAGAGCAGAGTGACTTACGTTGCCGGATGGGGTTTGGTACAGGGAAAGTTGAGGAATAACAATGCGAGTTATGGTGGCACTGGAAGACCGTTTTATGAGAGTGCCAGACGGGCATATTTATTCTGGAACACTTTTTGATTACAACTTTTGGAAGAGATATTTGCAGGTATTTGATGAAGTTGTAGTTCTGGCCCGTGTAGGTGACACGGCGGAAGAGGTAAAGAATAAGGTTCCTGCGAACGGGCCCGGTGTGAGTTTTTTTTGTCTGCCTTATTATGTGGGTCCATGGCAGTATATAAGGCAGCATTGCAAACTTGCGGCGTTGATGGAACAAGCAATCAATTGTGCCGATGCGTTTATTCTGCGTATTCCTGGAAGGATAGCTACATTATTGTGGCATCGGCTTATGGCCGAAAAGATTCCCTACGGGGTGGAAGTGTTGGGAAGCTCTGTGGATTCCAACAGAACTTCAGGTGCTAATTTCCTTGTGCGATGCATAAACGGGTTGTTACGGGGACAGAAAGAGGAATGCGAGCATGCAAGTGTCGCCTTATATATAACGCAAAGCTATCTGCAAAGGTTGTACCCATCGTACTGCTGGTCGATAAGTTGCTCAGATGTAACTCTACCGGAAGAGGCGATAATAAGCGAGGCCGAGCAAATGAAGAGGATTAGGTTAATCAAGGAGGCAGTCAATGGGCATAAATCTTTCCGCATATGCCATGCTGGTACAATGGCGGCTTTATACAAAGCACAGGATGTGCTTATTGAGGCAGTTTCGATTTGCCTTGGCAGAGGATTGAATATGGAACTTACACTGCTTGGCGACGGCAAATACAGAAAGTACTTTGAGAATAAAGCCAGGGAACTGAGAATTGCCGATAATGTTATTTTTCTGGGTCAGTTGCCTCCCGGTCAAGCGGTTCGCAACCAGCTTGACAGAGCAGATATTTTTGTTTTACCTTCTTTGACAGAAGGTCAGGGAATGGTTTTGATAGAGGCAATGGCTCGAGGGTTGCCGTGCGTTGCCAGCGATGTAGGCGGGATTCCGGAATTGCTTGATGCGGAGGATTTGGTTCCGCCGGGAGATGCACAATCGCTTGCAAAAAAAATTGAAGAGGTGGTCGGGGATTTTGAGAGGCTCAAAAGGATGTCCCTGCGGAATTTGAAAAAGGCGAGGGAGTATAGTGAAACTGAGCTTAGCAGTCGCCGTGTTGAATTTTACAAGAGGGTGGCGGAGATATCCAAGGGTTTTCACTTTTGTTAAGTGTGTAGAACGGAATGCCACTTATTTTGACCGATTTTTGTAATGTTCATCTCGTTAATGGTATTGATAATTTTGAGTAAAGAATGATTCATAGCTAATGGAACAGACGGAAGACAGAAAAATTTTGTCGAAGATATGTGTGATATCCCCTATTCCTGGGACAATCCGGAGCTTTTATAGCGGTCTGATCAGGAAGCTGGTAATGGTGTTTAGTGAAGTTTTTATTTTGTCTTCAGATGAACCAGGGTTGTATGACTTTAAGGACAGATATGGATGTAACATCGTACCGGTCGATATAACTCGCAGGATGTCTCCCTGGAAGGATATTGTCTCTATTTGCAAAATTTTTCGATGGTTGCATCATGAGAAGTGCGATATCGTTCATGTTCATACGTCTAAGGGAGCGTTTATCGGAATTGTGGCATCTTATTTGGCTGGTGTTCCCAACCGCATTTACACAATGCATGGTTTGTTCTTTGACAGCTTCACCGGCCTGAAACGGAAGGTTCTTTGGTTTGTTGAATGGTTAACCTGCAGGCTTGCCACTACTATAATAGTAGTTAGTTATAGTGTGAAACGACGGGCTGTTGAAGAGAAAGTGTGTGCTGAAGATAAGATGCAGATTTTTGGGGACGGCAGTGCGTGTGGGATAGATTTAGAGAGATTCAATCCTGAAGGAAATTTTTTGTCGTTTCGGAAGCCAATGAGACAGCGTTTAAGTATTCCGGAGAAAGCAATAGTTTTTGGTTTTGTGGGTAGAATTGTACCCAGCAAGGGAATTGAGGCATTGGTTGAAGCATTTGAATACGTTAGTAAGCAGCTCAATGATACTTATCTGTTGCTGGTAGGTAATTTCGAGAATTTATGTGAGGTGATTGATGAGGACACAAGGAGCAGAATAGACAACAATGTTAAAATTATCTGTGGCGGGTACGCCGATGACGTCTTACCTTTTTACTCTGCTATGGATGTTGTTGTTTTGCCTTCGAGAAGGGAGGGTTTCCCGTATGTACCGCTGGAAGCTGCAGCGATGGAACTGCCGGTCATTGCTTCGAGAGTGACTGGGTGTATAGACGCAGTGGTGGATAACGTGACCGGATTGCTCATAGAGTATAATGACATTGCCCAATTAAGCCAGGCGATGCTAAAACTGGCTCGAGAACCGCTAATGCGCCGGCGATTTGGTCAGCAGGGCAGAGAAAGAATCGTGAAATTTTTCAACTCTGACCGATTGATTGCTGAGCATATATTGTTGTATAAGAAGATTTTGGGTATGTAGAACCGGGCGCGTAGCGGGAGCGGAAGGCAAAGGTTTCGACAGAAGTGCCGAAATGTGTAGTTTGAAGGCATATAAAATGTCTTGTCTGGATTGATTTTGCATAAGGTTACTTTGGTGATATGTGGTTTGGTTGATAAGACGTGGTATGGCGGATTGACGGTATGTTGTTTTTTGGTCCTCCGGCTATCGGAGATAGAATTGATAGAGAGTAGAAGTATATGAGGGCACTGATAAGGACTACTACAGCCATTGGTGTTACAGAAGTTGCGCTGGTATTTGTGGCTATAGTTAGAAATAAATACTTGGCTGTCAGTATAAGGGCCGGAAGGGCTTGGCATTTACGGATTGCTGCTTAGTTTTTTTGGCTTAGCAGGAGTAATTTCTAGTGCCTGGCTAACAACTGGTGCTACGAAATACACGGCCCAATACAATAAAGAGAATAATCAACAAGCTGTACGGGAAGTTTGCTCGTTTTCGATAGGGTTGACAGCTGTTATTTCTGTAGCAATAACGACAGTTTTGATTCTTTTCAATGGTTTTGTCGCAGGTAATGCCGCCGGTTTGTTGATCAATTTCCTGTTTCTCCAAAGACACATTGGTTTGGTGTTGGCTCGAAGGGTTTTACTATTGATGGCGATTGCGTTGATGGCATTTGTTGGATATATCGCTTTGAGGAATATATTTTGGGGAATACGAACAACATGGGTGGCAATAGTCATTATATTGATTGGCGCAACATTAAAACGGGAAGAATGGGTCAAAATATATCGGTATGTTATGTGCCGCTGATATTATAGACAAAAAACAATGCCTTCTATAGCTGGCAGAAATGAATGAGCTTTACAGCAAAATATCGCCGAGTAATACATTAGACTATATGTATGTTCCACTAACAAATCCATTCAGGGAAAATTTTTTGTGACAAGAACAGGCCTTGAAAGCATGAGCATTATTTACAAGAAAGAATAGGGAAATCATGAGGATATTTCTAACCCTTTCTCCCGCGGGTAATTCTTTGGTTGCGGGTAATATGACATGGTATTATAATTTTTATGAACCTTTGGTTGATTTAGGGCATGATGTTTATCTGCTTCGTATAGACCTTATAGAGAAGCAGCTTAATATTCCTCTGCGCTCTAAGAAATTTCGGGAAAAGTTCAGCCAGATACTTGTTGATACATTTAAGACTCAGCATGCCAAAAAACCTTTTGATATTTTTTTTTCCTACCTTTTGGATGACCATGTTGAGTCATCTTCTATTGACGAAATTCGTAAATCTGGTGTGATGGCTGTCAATTTCTCCTGTAACAACATCCATCAATTTTACTTAACCGAGAAAATTGCCTCACATTTTGATTGTAATCTGCATGCTGAAAAACACGCCGCAGAAAAATTTAAGGCCATTGGTGCTAATGCCATTTGGTTTCAAATGGCTGCTAACCCCAAGTTTTACCACCCTTTGGATATTGAGAGAATTATTGATGTTTCGTTTGTGGGCAGCGAATACGCCAGAAGGCTTTATTATATATGGTACTTGCTGGAAAATGGTGTGAATGTTCATGTTTACGGGCCTCGCTGGACTGTCACAGGACTGAAGTTTTTTAGGCGAGAGGTCGCCCGCCTCAGGGATTTGATTAGGTCTATTATTACGGTTTCCCCCCAGCGACGTGTTCAACTTACCGCTCGGATTGCCTACAGGGATGCATTAGCGAGGTTACAGGCCAAATATGGCTATAATCTACATTTGCCTTTGACCGATGACCAGATGATTCGCAAATATAGCGAAAGTCGAATCTCTCTCGGATTTATGGAGGTTTATGACGAACATGATTGTTCAAAAAGGCCTTTTTTGCATCTGCATCTTCGCGAGTTTGAGGTTCCTATGTGTGGAGCTCTCTATTTCACAAATTACAGTGACGAATTAACCGAGTTCTATGAGCCTGACCGCGAAGTTGTTATATTCAGAAGTGAATATGAACTTGTAGATAAAGTCAAATATTATCTTACCCACCCTGATGAAGCCGGCAAAATCCGAAAAGCAGGTTACCAACGAGCGATAAAATGTCACACATATCACCGTAGATTTGTAGAACTTTTTGCGAAGCTCTTTCCATATAAAAAATGATAGGTAGTTACAAGTGTTGTGCGAGTTTTTACTTGACAGGAAGACTTAGAGTATAATACTCTCCAAAACTGTGCGCATAATTAAGGTGGATTTGTCGCCTGAGACGATGCCGAAGTGTCGGCATGCCGCTTATGCGGCATACAGAATCAGGAGACAAATTATGCAGAACAAAAGGCGTAATTACAATGCTGCGTTCAAGGTAAAAGTTGCTTTGGCTGCTATTTTGAATTTTGCAACAACCGTAGGTTGCAGTTGGTATTGGGGTACCGCACACCTGCCGAGGTATACAGCGTAGTGGTTGGTGCTCCGGTCGCCCTTTCGGACTCCTTCCGTCCCAACTGCTTTAATACACGGTGATGAATCCGCCTTAAATACGCCTGTTTTTTGTTTTGACAATGTGTGGGGTGCATTTTATAAACAGGTGCCTTGTCAAAATACCTGTGCTGTCAAAATTACAAAGAGAGCGATTATGAACGAATCCCTTTTAAGAGTTGAAATGCATTCTCATACGTATTTTTCCCAGGATGGTTTTATAACTATCAAGACTTTCGCCAAGCAATGTCGCAAAAAGCAGCTTGGGTGTGTTTGTATTACCGACCACAATACTGTGCGGGGGGCAGTAGAATTTAGCAAACAACTATATGTAAAAATCGTTATAGGTGAAGAGATAGAAACAGGGCAGGGTGATCTGATAGGGCTTTTTATAAAAGAAGAAATTCCACCCAGATTGGGTGTTGATGTAACTGTTACGCGGATAAAAGAGCAAAAGGGAATAGTGTATCTGCCACATCCTTTTGACGAATTTAGGAAATCATCAGTTAAATTAGAATATGCCGAAAAGGCGAAAGATGATATCGATATTATAGAAGTATTTAACTCTCGTACTTTTAATTCGAAGTACAATTCTATGGCTTTAGAATTTGCCCGAAAACATAATATCGCGATTGCGGTAGGTAGTGACGCACATCATCCTTTTGAACTTGGTAGATCTTATGTGCAGATGGAAAATTTTGATGGGCCGGTGGAGTTTCTGGAGAATTTGCGAAAGGCCACATATGTGGCCAAGAAGTGTCCTTTTATACTGAGGCTTTACATTAAGGGTTTGAAAATTCTCACAGGGAAAGTCTGATGGGAAGAGTTTTGATAACAGACGCGGACGGGCGAAATGTCGTTTCAGCCGTGAGGAGCCTCGGCAAGAGGGGGATTAGGGTCGTTGCCGCCGAAGATTCATACTTGGCCCTCAGTTTTTTTTCCAAATACTGTAAAGAAAAATTAGTTTATCCATCTCCCAAGAAATCCCCTCAAAACTGGATTGACTGGCTGATGGACGAATTATCCCACCGAACGTATGATATGATAATGCCCATCGGCGAATACTGTACAGAGTTCGTTTCCAAATATCGTGATGATATTAGTAAATATACCCGTGTGCCGGTTGTCGAATACCAAAGATGGAGCAAAGCCAGAGATAAGGCCGAAACACTGAAATTAGCTATCGAACTCAGAATAGACCATCCTGAAACACGCTTTATCAGTGATCTTGCAGAAGTTGAATCGGCTGCACAAAATATTCCGTATCCTGCTGTCATAAAGCCTCGCCGATCCTGTGGCTCTCGTGGAATCGTTTATGTTAAGGATAAAAATGAACTAATTGAAAATTATGCTAAAATCCATCAACTGTATCCTTTCCCAATGATTCAGGAATTTATCCCGTCGGGAGGTGAAGCTTACGGTATCTCTCTGCTTTTTAATCGCTCTTCGCAGCTTCGTGCAGCTTTTACTCACAGAAGACTTCGTGAGTTTCCTGTTAAAGGCGGCCCAAGCACACTCCGCGAAAGTGTCCATATGCCGCAGCTTCTAGATAAATCTGTAAAGCTTTTACAGCATTTGAATTGGTACGGAGTTGCTATGGTTGAATATAAGCAGGACCCCAGAGATGGAAAGTGTAAATTAATGGAAATCAACCCACGTTTCTGGGGCTCTTTGCCGATGGCTGTTGTTGCAGGCGTCGATTTCCCATATCTTCTCTACAGACTTGTAATGGATGGCGATATCGAGCCGGTACTTGATTATCCTGAGGGTATTAGATGCCGATGGCTGCTTGCAGGTGATGTACTGCATTTTCTAACAAACCCAAATCGCTTTAGACTCCAGCCGTCTTTCTTCGATTTTTCAAGGAATAATCGAAACGATGACTTTATCTCTCTGGAAGATATCGGCCCCACGTTTGGCTTCTTTATGGTCGTTTTGGCAAATTTGTTCAACCTAGAAAAATGGAAACATGTTTTCAGCAGATAATTTTTCTAAAATATGAGTCTAACTTTCGACAATTCGCCAAAAATAAATCCAACACCTGTAAATGCCCTTACGATCGATACCGAAGATTACTGGAGCATCTTTTCACGCGATTGGCTGGATATCGAGGCTGAGCCGAGTGACGCCGTGGTAAAAAATACCGAGTGGTTTCTGCGGACTCTTGGCGATCATAATGTTAAAGCCACATTTTTTATACTTGGCGAGGTTGCAAAAAAATTCTCCTCTCTTATCAGGAAAATCGTTGAGGATGGCCATGAAATAGGTAGTCACGGCTTTTCTCACAAGCAACTTTTCAGGTTGACCGAGGAAGAATTTCAACGTGAAGTTGCAGATTGCAGGAAGTTATTGGAAGATATTACATCAGGTCCGATACTGGGTTATCGGGCCCCGGCCTTTTCCATAATGCCGCAGACAAAGTGGGCGCTTGAGATTCTGGCTCAGGAAGGTTTCAAGTATGATTCAAGCATATATCCAATTTCCGGCAGACGATATGGCTGGCCGGAATTTAGTAAAAATATATGTAAAGTTGATTTACCGTCCGGTCGTAGTATTGTTGAAGTGCCGCTATCGACGGTAACAGTTTTGGGTAAAACTATTCCCGTTGCTGGCGGAGGCTACATCAGACATTTTCCTTATTTATATACTAAACTGGCAATAAAACACCTGCAGAAAAAAAGGCCTGTAATAGTATATTTTCATCCCTATGAGATAGATACAGGCGAGCTTTTGTTTGATATAAACCGTCTGAGCAATGAACAGAAATCGAAAGCATTAAAATTTCACAGGTTGCAAATGAGGAATAGAAATACAGTAAAAAATAAAATAAGACGTTTATTAGGTGATTTTAAATTTACTACCATAAGGTCATTGATAGACAAATAATTTATGCCCGAATTTAGATTTTTAAGCAAAAGTGATACTTCATATATTGCTCAACTGCATATCAAGGCTATTCCAACTGGTTTTATAAGTTCTCTGGGGCAGGAGTTTGTAGCAGCGTTATATGAAGCTATCGCAAAAGATGGAAATCAAAAAAGGCTTTAAGCAATGTACACAAAGGGAAAGATACAATGGTTAAGATAGCAGGAAATATAGATAAGTTTTACGAACGAGCGTTACTTATTCGGTTAGTTGAACAAAAACTACTCGCGCTTTTTTCAGAAGGCAAATTATTTGGAACTGTTCATACTTGTATAGGGCAGGAATTCACAGGGGTAGCAGTAGCTGATGCTTTGGAAGATGGGGACTTTATTTTTTCTAATCACAGATGTCATGGACATTACATTGCGAGAACAGATGATGTTGAGGGGTTAATTGCTGAGATAATGGGCAAGAAAACAGGGATATGTGGCGGAAAAGGTGGAAGCCAGCATATATGTGCAAATAGAGTTTTCAGCAATGGAGTACAGGGTGGTATTATGCCTGTTTCTGCAGGTATGGCATTTGCAGAAAATCTCAAGCAAACGGACAATATAGGTATCGTATTTATCGGTGATGGAACTCTTGGAGAGGGATTGACATATGAGACTCTAAATATAATTTCACTTTGGAATATTCCGCTTCTTATAGTGCAGGAAAATAACTATTTCGCTCAGAGTACGCCACAGGAGCAGAACCTTGCTGGGGATATATGCTCAAGAGCAAGGGCTTTTGGGATAGAAACCGCATATTCAAATACTTGGCAACCAGAAGAATTGATAACTGATATCGCAGATAGTGTGCAGAAAGTCAGAGAAAATCAAAGACCATTATTTCATCGAGTAGATACATATAGATTAATGGCGCATTCCAAGGGTGATGACCCAAGAGACCCAAAAATTATCAATGAATACTGGAACAAAGATCCCCTCTGTGTTTATACTTCTAAAAATAAACAAAAGGTAGAAGATGTAGAGAAGCAGTTTAATGCAAGAATTAATTTGGCCGTTGAATGTGCTGAAAGAGCAGATTACACAACCGAAGATGATAGTTTTGACTCGTTTATATCAAAAAAATGTGAATGGCAAATTACTGAACAAAAAAATAATGAGAGGGTTGCTGTAATTCTTTATGAGGCGTTTAAAAGGAATATGGCCGAAAACGAAAAAATTTTTCTAATTGGGGAAGATATTGAAGGACCCTATGGAGGTGCTTTTAAAGTAACAAAAGATTTGAGTGATCTTTATCCTAAGAGAGTTCGTAATACACCGATTAGTGAAGCTGCTATAGTGGGTTTAGGAAATGGCCTCGCATTAAATGGGATGATACCAGTTTGCGAAATTATGTTTGGGGATTTTCTTACTTTAGCATTTGACCAGTTTTTAAACCATGCTTCCAAGTTCAGATATATGTACAATAAACAGGTAACACTTCCTTTAATTGTTAGAACCCCTATGGGTGGGCGAAGGGGTTATGGACCAACCCATAGTCAGAGCATAGAGAAGCATTTTTTGGGAATGCCTGATATAAGTATTTTTGCCATAAATGAATTATACTGTCCCGGTAAATTTTATGATACATTGTTTAGAAATATCAAACAGCCTTCATTAGTTATAGAAAATAAATTACTATATGGAAAAAAGCTATTAAAAGAAATTTTATACGGCTATATTTTAGAGCATTCTGATGAATTGTATCCAACAGCTAGGTTGTGTCCACGTGCGGACCATGATTTAACAATAGTTTGCTATGGTGGAATGGTGCCTTATGTAATTAATGCTGTTAATGAACTTTTCGAAAAACATGATATTATATGTGAGATTATCGTTCCTCAGCAGTTGTATCCGTTTAATATTTGGCCCGTAGCCGAATCAGTTTCGAAATCGGGAAGGCTGTTTATTGTCGAGGAAGGAATCAATTTTGCCTCTTTAAGCTCGGAGATAATATCTGAGATTATGGAAGTCTATCCTGGGATATTAAAGCAGACCAGAAGACTTGCCAGTCCCAACCATCCGATACCTTCTTGTGGTCCTCTTGAGCAATCAATACTTCCAAATGAAAAACATATAGTCAGTTCAGTTTTGGAGCTTATAAGTGGATAATATAATTAAAGTATTTGTTCCGCGGGAAAATGTTAACGACCAGTATGTAACTATATTAAACTGGTATTTTGAGTCTGGACAAAAGGTCTTTAAAGGCGATGAGGTTGTTGAGCTCGAAACCACAAAAGCAGCCTTTTCAGTTGAGTCTCCGGATGATGGTTTGATATATTTCAAGGCAAAAGCTGGAGACGACTTAAAAACAGGGGAACTCCTATTTTTTTTAAGTGACTCGGAAATACCTTCGGAACAATTAGCTTTAATATTTGAGGAAACCGGCAGGACAGGTAAAACGACCGCGGATATTTCAGAATCATTAGAAATATATACTGATAAAATTTCTAAATCTGACTATGCTGAAATTGAATCTCATACTCCGACGTCTCGTCCTGCAGGAGTGGTTAGATTTAGTCAAAAAGCTATGGAGCTGATAAAACATGCACATTTAGATACCGAACTTTTCAATGGCAGGGGATTGGTTAGGGAAAAGGATGTCAGAGAATATCTAAATAAAAATAACAAAGATATTAAACATAAAGCTGCTGCAGAAAGGATCGGTCCGGAAGAAATATGGGTTGATCATGATAATGCTCCTGTTCCAAAAGGCAAGGGGTTATATTCAAAAGAATATATTGAAAGAATAATCAGTGGAGCGTACGGTGGAGGAGAAATATCTAATAACAGAAGAATATTGGCAGGAACTCTCTGGATTTGTCATTTTCTTGCTGCTGGTATTATATGGGTACTTGTTGAAATTCCTATTATTAATTCCTGGATAGAAATTTTGGCTCGTATTTATAAAAGAAATATATTTGGTTTTTTCCTTAGAGGTGCTTATTATAAAGCCAAACTTAAATATATGGGTCTTAATGTTATCATTGATCAAGGCGTTGAAATTTGGGGAGCAAATAATGTCAGCATAGGAACAGGTTGTCATTTGGATATAAATGCAAGAATAGCAGCTGGCGAACAATCTCAAGGTCAGCATGGTAGTATTGAAATTGGAGATTATGTCCATATTGGTCCCCAAACGCACCTTGCAGGTCGAGGTGGTATTAAAATAGGTAGCTACACCGCGATAACTGCCGGGACTAAGATATTCTCAGCATCTAATGTTGGAGATAATCCGGACGACCCGACAGATTTGGTGCCAATGTCACATGTTGCTCCTTTGAAACGTCAACAAATCTTTGAAGCTCCGGTAGTAATCGAAGATCATGTTTTTGTAGGCCTTAATGTTTGTATTCTTCCTGGGGTTAAAATTGGGAGAGGTTCAATAATAAACTCTGGTGCAGTTATAACTAAGGATGTTCCCCCGTTTTCAATTGTCAAAGGCGCAGGAATGTCTATAGCTGGGAAAAGAATGCCCAAAGAAAAGCATTGATAAGGTTAACGTTCCTGGTCGCAGCAGATAATTTACCCGCTAATAAATTATACAAAAAATTCAGTTTTCAATTTAATTCCGAGATAAATAGTCACGGAGTTAAAAGCAACATATATGTTGCAGGGATAAAATGAAAAGATTGTTTGATATAATTTTCTCACTGCCGGCAGCAGTAATTCTCCTGCCGGTTTTTGTTTTTACAGCTTTAGCAATAAAGCTGACGAGCAAAGGGCCGGCGATTTTCAAACAGGAACGAGCAGGGAAAAATGGCGGGCCGTTTATGTTTTATAAGTTCCGCACGATGAAAGCCGATATAGACCCCTTCGGACCAAGCCCGAAATCCGCCGACGACTCCCGATTAACAAAAATCGGCAGGTTCCTCCGCGAACACTCCCTCGACGAGTTGCCGCAGTTATTCAACGTCTTAAAAGGTGATATGAGCATCGTCGGCCCTCGACCCTTGTATCTCTCACAAATAGCCGAATGGAACGAAAGACAGAAAAAACGGCTGCTCGTCAAACCTGGCCTGACGGGCCTTGCACAAATTTCCGGGAGGGGAGAGCTTACGCGGGAAGAAAAACTCGAACTCGACGTCAAATATGTCGAAACCGCAAATCTGCTCACCGACATAAAAATCATCTTCGCAACCATCGCACAGGTGTTTCAAAGAAAAAGCATATATGAAAAAAGATATTCACAAACCGAATTCACCCGGGGAGAAAATAAAATCGCCCGGCATTAAAAAAAGACTGACCTTTCTGCTGCTCTTGTTTTGTTGTGCAACCGGCTATGCCCTTGAACCCAACGAGATTCTTGTAATAGCCAACAGTGACATCGAGTCATCTCTGCAGCTTGCACAATACTACTGCCAAAAGCGGCACGTCCCAAAAGACAATATTCTCGCCCTGCCCCTCGGAACAAATCTGACTGACACAATCGGCAGAGAAGATTACGAAAAAAAGCTCGCCGGGCCAATCCGCCAAAAACTATTAAGCCCTGAATTTGCCGATAAAATAAAATGCCTTCTGACAATATACGGCATACCGCTCAAAGTCGATGGCCGCGGCCCCCTGCAGGACCAGCAGGAAAAACTGAAACAGTTGCAGGAATTGCTCGAGCTTGAGAAAAAAAACCTTGACCACCTCCAGAATGGTAATTCCCCCGATTCAATTAACTGGAAAAAGGAAGTTGACTACAAATTAAAGCGCCTCCAGTCCGACATCGACCGAATCGTCGGCAATGAAACAGCAGCTTCCGTAGATAGCGAATTATCAATGGTATTGTTCGCCGATTATGAGTTGTATCGCTGGCAGCCGAACAGACTAAAGGATACCGTGCTTGGCCTGAGTCTTAATACCCTTATGGTCTCCCGTCTCGACGGGCCGGGTTTTAGCATAGCAAAGGGCCTCATCGACAAAGCATTAGCCGCAGAACAAACAGGCCTCAAAGGCGCCGCTTACATCGATTCTCGCGGCATCCCTGATGATAAAAAACCTTATTCGTTCGGTCATTTCGACCAGTCCCTCCGTGATTTGGCTGTCCTGACAAGACTGCGAACAGAAATGACTGTCACGCACGAACCGACAGAAAAACTTTTCGCAGCCGGCTCCTGTCCCCAAACGGCCATTTATTGCGGCTGGTACAGTCTCCAGAAATACGTAGATGCCTTCGATTTTGTTGACGGCGCCATTGCTTATCACATCTCAAGCCTCGAAGCGGTTGACCTTCGTGACCCCAACAGTTCCCAGTGGTGCCCCGCTATGCTCGTCGATGGCGCAACTGTCACATTGGGAGCGGTGGCAGAACCATATCTTAATTCATTCCCGGAGCCAAAAGCTTTCTTTCTGGAGCTTTTCAAAGGCCGCTGTCTCGTTGAAGCTTATTACAACACGAATCCTTTTAATTCCTGGCAGCTCGTTTTGATAGGCGACCCCCTCTACAAACCCTTCGGAAAACATTAACCCCCCTCAGCTCACAATTCCTCGGTAATGCCCGGCCTAAATAAAGCGATCAGGTAAATTGTAATAACAATTACAGTTGATAATAGCCGATTGTTTGTTGATGTCATTCCTGCGAAAGCAGGAATCCAGAAGTTCAAATTCAGATTGGATTACCATAGTATCGGCTCTTTCTTACTGAAATTATTATAATAACAACGGCGGCGATTCCCGCCGCAGAAACGACTACATTTACGATGCTCAAACCGCTGCCGGCAATTACGCAAAATATATTCACTGCCGACAGAAACATTACCGGCACAATTATTGCCCCTGCCAGCCATTTGAGCTGCGGGGCCCTTATCGGCAGACAATAATGCATATACCACACCCACAGCACGCTGAAGAAAGCATACGCAAACAGATAAAAAACTCCGCTTATCACCGGCAGTTGCTCAGCCGGCCCTGCCTGCACAAAATTTGTTAAAACGAAAATTACAGCGCCCGTCAGAACCAGCGACGCAGGCCGGAATGAAAATATCGAAAGCACGATTAAACCGGTAACCGCACCTGCCAGGTCGGCAAAAAAATCCTTAATATCAGGATTGCGCCCCACGTAACCCTGAAGCCATTCATCAAAAACGCCATACCAAACCACCGCAAAAAGCACCCACCACACCGTAGCTTTGCGCCAGTTTACCTTCTCGCCGGCTCCGATTGCAAACCACAGCAAAAAAGACAGAACCAGGTATGCAAAGTAGTGAAGGGTCTTGTCGGATGGAGACATTTCCCCGAAAAATATCTGCGGGATAGGTATGTGTGTAAGGACAAAAAGGAAAGACCAGTAGATTACCAGTGCCGTCACAGTAAGCTTCTGTCGATTTGATAATGCCATCGAAAACGCCTGATTATGTCTGCATAAAGAGCGTCATTGCCGACCGGGGCAAATGGACGCTCACATAATAATACATCGATTTTTATTAACTATCCCTTTAATTCTATCAAAGATTGCGATACTATGTAATAGATACTTTATCTCGAATGCGCAATATGAACTGCCCGGCATTTACGGCTTAATCTTTTGAGGACAAAGAAAATGAAACGTCTTACAATTACTGTCGTGATTCTCGTTGGTCTTGCGGCTCTTTGTATGGGCCAGCGTAAGGCACGGGTCTCTCCTCTGAAAATAATCCAGCTATCACCGCCGAACCAGACCGGCTCCCTCAGTCTCGAACAGGTTTTAATTAAACAGCAAACTGTCAGCCGCTTTACCGAACAGCCGCTCAGCTTCACGCAAATCGGCCAACTGGCCTGGGCCGCCCAGCTTATTACAGAACCGCAAAAAACCTCGCAAACGGAGACGGCGCCGTCAACACCCGCAACAGCTTACCACATAAATCTCTATGTTGCCGCACAGGATGGTTTGTTTCTTTATCATCCCGACGAACACACCCTCGAAGGAATCATTAGAGAGGATTTGAGAGAGAAACTGTCGGAGGCGGCTCCGAACAAAGAGGCGGTGGCTGGTGCCCCTTGCAGCATAATTGTTGCGGGCTCACCGAAAAAAATGCGGCCAGGTATGGCGGCAAAGCCCAAAAAATTATGTTGCTTGATGCCGGACGCATCGTCCAGAACATCCACCTGCAGGCCCTTAGTCTGGAACTGGCCTCCCTGGCAATTGCTGATTTTAATACAAACAAGCTCCGTAAGATTTGCCGGCTTCCACAGGACATGGAGCCGATTTATTTAATCTGTGTCGGCTACCCGCCGCAGGAGCCGTAACGGTTTATGGAGCCCACGGCGCTCCGTCAAATTGGGTTTGATTGGGTTTGTTTTGAATAGTTCATAGTTCGTTGTTCGTTGTTATAATTCCTTGTATTTACTAAGCTTATAACCATTTGGAAATTTTGGAAATTGGGTTCGTTTCGTATAATTTACTCTTTTTTGATTGAAATTTCCCCTCAAGGCAGACCATCATTGCTTCCGTCTTCGCTGCGCTACGACGGACAAGTTTTCAAATGCTCCAAACGAGTTTTAATAGATTATTTGACTTGGGCCTGCTGGCCTAAAGACTTGCCCTACTGGGCTTGAGCGTTCGCTTACTTGCCCCTAATGGGCAGGCAAACCGGGGGGATTATACCAAATTTCGGGCAAAAGTCAACAAAAATGATAAATGAATCGCCTTACCCGCTTTTCTTTATGCTTATATAGGGCTTTCATTTTTTGATAATAGTTTACGAAAGGCTAAGCTGGCAGTGCCGGGCACCGCGATTAGACTGGGACGGTGCAAACAAGTTTGGCTCTCTTGCAGCTTTTTCTATTCTTTGTGCCGCCATCTCAAAATATGATTGGTCGATTTCTATACCAATAAAATTTCTACCTAATCGCTTTGCCATAACACCGGTGGTGCCGGAACCCATAAATGGATCGAGAATTGTATCACCCTCTTTACTGCCGATAAGAATTATTCTTTGTAAAAGATTTTCAGGTTTTTCGGTTGGATGATTAGTCAGATGTCTGGAGGCATGAAGAGTCCATAAATTTCGCATCTGTTTACCGCCGTTAAGTTGTCTGGCCAATTCGTAATTAAAGAAATAGTTTTTTGATTTGCTTGCTAACCATATCAATTCAGTGGAAGGGGCAAGGCGATTACCCTGCAATAATGGGGCAGCATTGGGTTTATACCATATAATGTCATTTATTATCCATAGGCCCAATTCTTTCAACAATACGCCTATTGATGGATGATTATGCAATGTCCCTGATATCCAAATAGTCCCATCATCCCTTAAAACCCTGATGCATACTTCAAGCCATTGTTTGTTAAATTTATGTATATCTTTTATCTTGTCCCATTTTCCCTTGTTACATACGGCAACTTTCCCGTTTTTGCATGTGAGATGGTTTTTGCCGGATAGATTGTAAGGGGGATCGGCAAAAATAAGATTTACGCTCTTACCGGGGTCTTTTGCCATTATTGCCCGATATTCCTGATTTGCGTCAAATTGGGGTTGCACAATACGCGGTTAATCCTTTTAGCCGGTTTAGTTCTGTAAAAGGTGTGAAAAGTGTGAAGGGTGCGAAAGGTTACTATTGTTCCTCCGGCTGGTCATAGTTAGGCAGCTTGATTCCCTGAGAGGCAAAAAATTTCTCCATCCGCTTTTTGTCGTTTTGAGGTATCAGCCGTTTGGGGCGCTCGTTTTTCTCGCCCTGATAATTTGACGTTTGCAGATGCGCGATAAAATTCGATATCATTCCGCTGATTTGCTTACAAAGTTCATAGAGCCGGTTGTATTCTGCTTCTGCGATATAATTCTGATCTCTCGCGATTTGAAGCTGTGCCCGTACTTCGCCGCAGGAAGCTTTGGCGATATATAGGAATTGGATAAATTCTGTTTTACTTCCTCGTTCAAATCCTTCGGCGATGTTGGAAAGAACGGAAACCGCCGCCCTGCGAATCTGGTCAATCAATCCAAAATCACATCCGAATTTGCTGCCCTTAGTAGCTACATAGATAGCGTTAGCCAATTCTCTGGCGCGCTGATAGATATGCAAATCTTCAAAAAACTCCGCCGCCTTACCTTTCATACATTCCCACCTTTCTCACTTTTCTTACTTTTCACACTTTCCTCGGCCTTCTCACTTTTTATCCCCTCCGCTATTTATTTGTTCCATTTTGAAAGTTAGTGGTTAATTCCTTGACACTTTTCGCATTGATAGTATTTCTTTCCAAAACAGCAGGAATAATACCGGAATGTTTTATTTCCACAATATAGGCAACCTTCTGGCGGATTGTAAGTAAAACATCTTGATCTATTTGTAAGGGGAGGGAAAAGATAAGCGAAACCATTAATTACACGTTTTACAAAACCCCTCTTTTCCCATTTTTCTGTCCATCCTTTAAGAAAGTCAGTTGCTTCCGTATCGTTATCATTACTATCTGCCTTCATATCTTTTGCCCTTATCTGTCAGAGAATAATATCCTTTTCGTTCAGATGAGCGAATG
>Ga0315289_10001115_pt1 | contig 42100 bp, 37 predicted proteins | sample YL17G11_40_MG_FD_203452 | JGI IMG/M metagenome (GOLD analysis project Ga0315289, IMG submission 203452) | Sediment microbial communities from Yellowstone Lake, YNP, Wyoming, USA - YL17G11_40 | ecosystem: Environmental > Aquatic > Freshwater > Lake > Sediment | place: USA: Wyoming | collected... | reverse complement strand
CAGATTCGGCCGTCTCCGGTCCCACCGGACTGTCCGGGCGTGTTTTTTTCTTGCTTCCGTCACAACAAATGTACATCATACGGCCTCCAATGACGACGCAAGGTTGACCAAAACGCCCTGTAAACCAGAGAACCGATGACTGTGGAGGTTTAGCCATGATAGGCAAGGCAATACGACTGGAGCGAATCATCGACCGGAATTCGCAGAGAACGCTCATCATTCCGATGGACCACGGCGTCACGGTCGGGCCGATTGAGGGTCTGGCCGACATGCGGACCGCGATCAGCCACATGGTTTCCGGCGGCGCGAACGCCATCCTGATGCACAAGGGCATGGTCCGCGCGGGGCATCGAGGCTCCGGCAAAGACGTCGGCCTGATTATTCACCTTTCCGGCGGGACGTCCTTGAGCCCCGACCCAAATGCCAAGGAACTGGTGTGTACGGTCGAGGAGGCCCTCAAGCTCGGAGCCGATGCGGTCTCCATCCACATCAATCTGGGCGCCGAGACGGACAAGGAGATGCTCCGCCAGTTCGGCCTGGTCAGCGAGCGATGCATGGAATGGCAGATGCCGCTGGTCGCGATGATGTACACGCGGGGCCCGAAGATCAATGACGAGTATGACGTCAAGAACGTCAAGCTCGCCGCCCGCGTCGGGGCCGAGCTCGGGGCCGACATCGTCAAAGTCCCCTACACCGGCAGTGTCGAGAGTTTCGCCCAAGTCGTGGAAGGCTGTCCCGTGCCGGTCGTCATCGCCGGCGGGCCGAAGATGGGCAGCGACGAGGAGATCTTCAAAATGGCGGAGGGCGCCCTGAAGGCCGGGGCCCAGGGCCTGTCCATCGGCCGCAACGCCTTCCAGCACAAAACCCCCGACCGCATGGTCCAGGCTCTCAGCAAGATGGTGCACGAAGGCGCCGGTGTCCAGGCCGCCATCGAGACTCTCAAGGGCTGAGCCTCATCATTGTGGACTCGTCCCTGCAATAAATCTTGCCGGCGTGCGACCACCAGTAGGTTAAGGGTATACTGGTGGCGAACGGACTGTTCGTTCTACACGAGTGTATTCGCACGTAAGGAGTGGTAGAAAATGAAAATGCGCGACGGTCCACAGCGGTTCCCAGATCGCCTTCTGGCCGGCGTCATCTCTGTCATCGCCGTTCTGGGAGCGGCGCCAGGTGCACGGGCGTGCACGGCTTTCCTGCAAGACGGGGTTCTCCTCGCGGGCAAGAATCTCGACTGGCCCCTCGACCAAGGGCTCCTGATCGTCAATAAGAAAGGCGTATCCAAACGGGCAATGGTCCTCGACCCCAGGGAAAGAACCGCGGAGTGGGTCTCGAAATACGGCAGCGTCACCTTCAACCAGTACGGACGTGAAATGCCGATGGGCGGGATGAACGAGGCAGGGCTGGTCGTCGAGAGCCTCATGCTGTTCAATACCCGCAACCCGCCGCCGGACGAGCGGCCCGGCCTGATCGCGTGGGCGCAATACCAGCTCGACAACTCCCGCACGGTGGCCGAGGTCGTCGCCACCGACGCGAAGATTCGCATCTCGCCGACGATGCCGATGCCGCTGCACTTCTTCGTCTGCGACCGCGAAGGCCAGGCGGCCGTGGTCGAGTTCATCGATGGCAAGCTCGTCTGCCACACGGGCGGCCAGCTCCCGCACAAGCTCATCACGAATAACACCTGCGACGAATCGCTCGCCTACCTGAGCCAGCATGACGGTTTCGGCGGGTCCAAACCGATCCAGCGGGACTCGCAGGATTCGCTGGATCGTTTCGTCGTCGCCGCCGAGCGCATCAAGACCTATCGGCCCCAGGACTCGAAGCAATCGCCAATCCAGTACGCCTTCGACACTCTCGCGGCGGTCCGCCAGGGCGACGCGACGAAATGGAGCATCGTTTACGATCTCCAGAAGCTGGAAATCCACTACAGGACCGTGCGGTGCACGGACACGAGGACCGTCCAACTGGCCGGCCTCGACTTCAGCCCCCAGACGCCGGTCCGAACGCTCAGCATCAACACGCCGCACACGGGCACGCTCAATTCCTACTTCGTGGAGTACGACAGCGACCTGAACAAGTGGCTGGTCTTCTACTGCATCCGGCACACGCCGCAAACGAAAGACCTGCCGGACGAGCTGATCGATGCCTTCGCCCGCTACCCCGAAGCCGCCGTCGCCAAATAGCCGGATGCCGATTCGAGCTTTCGCCCGCTGAACCCCAGATCGCTCACAATGCGCCTTGACTGCCTCCCACAGCCATGCTATGGTGTTCTTGATAAGCGAAGGAGACCAGTATGTTGGGAGTGCCGGAGAGACACGGTTCACAAAAAGCGTTTGCGACGCAGACGATTGAACCGCAGAGGGCCGGGGTAAGTGTTCTGCATATCGCCCCTTCTTCACAGCTCATTTGGTGCCGCACGGTGGTTTTGATCCTCGCGGTTCTGGGATCGGCTCCGCCGGCATCGGCGTATACGTACGAACAAGTCGGGGTAGCCAGCAACTTCGTCATCCACGAAGGCAACGTGTATTTCGGCCAATCCGACGGATCGCTGACCACCCTGGATCTGGAAACTGGAGGAGTCATCGCCCGGAAAAAAGACGCGTTGTACCCACGATCGCTTCAGTGGACGGAGGCCGGCATTCTCCTCGTGTCCTATCGCGGAACCGCATTGCTGAACCCGTCAACCCTGGATGCGATATGGCAGATCCACAATCGGGACACTTCCGGGCTCGCCGGCCAGCGGCTGGTCATGTACGATGGGTATGGTCTCGTTGAATGCCGGCAACTGGCAACGGGGAATGTCCTCTGGTCGTACAAGCTGGAAGGCGCTCTCGATATCATGATAGAGAGCGGAAAGGTCCTCGTATTCCGGTCCGCTGTCTTTGATGGCCCCCATTGTCTCCCGGCGGTCGTCCTGCTGGACCTGGAGACGGGCAAGGTAACTCTCCATAAAACCACGCCCACCGGGGTCCATTATCTCAAAGCCTTCTTTGACGGCCAGCGCGTCTATCTGGCGGCAGGGACATACAAAGGGGTGCACGACCCCCGTTTCACACGCTTCGATCAGGGCCGTCCGTCGGCACGGTTCGAGAAGCTCGTGGTATGGGATCTCAACGGCGAGGAGACTGAGGTGATTCCCGCCCCGGAGGGTTTCAAGGATAACTGGCTGCGGTATGGCTACCCCTTCACTCTGGGCGAAAAGGTCTTCGTGCGCGGTCGAGTGTACGACAGGCGGGACGCTGTGCCTCCCCGGATGTCGGGATTGGGAGAACTTGTTCCCGAAGACCTGCCTGGCGATCCCGAGACGGCGTTCACTCGCTTCGAAGTAGTGGATGGCACCCTGACGATGAGACCGGCTGCCCTGTTCCGAGAAATGCAGGGCTTCACAGGCAAGCGCGAGGTCACCATCAGCTTCGAGTCGGGGCATCACAGGTGGACGGGTAGACTGCCCTACCTCCCCTCCCCGGGCACAGTCTTCGCGGTCGGATCGACAGCAGATCGCATTCTGCTTGGCTCGAATCTCGGTCACGTCGAGTGCATCGATGCCCAGACCGGCAGATCCATCTGGATGTATGTATTCCCAACGATTCGACACACCATGTCCTACAGCAGTTGGGGTATGCCCCCATACATGGCAACGGCAGCCGCAACCTATAGACGTGAGAATCGCAATCCAATCCCTGAATCCGGAATGGTGCTCGATGGCAGTGTTGAGCCTTCGCGTCCGAAGGTCGTCCTTGATCCTTCTCCGTCGAATCCTTTCGAGGAGCTTCCTCGATATCTGGCAATTGCATGGTCTGGGGCTGTTGCCCCACCGATACTCGTCGGCCTCATGGCGCTGGCTCGCGGGAGAAGACACTGGGACGGTCGAATCCTGGCAGGTTTGAGCCTTGCGCTGACCGTGGCTGCTACTGCCTGCCTATGGTCTTATGGGCGAGTCTCTCTCGCAAGCAGTGTAGGTCTGAGGATAAGCATGCTCGTGCCCCTGCTTGCTGCATTTGCCTATTGCCTGATATGTCTGCGAGAAAAGCAACGGATATCCGGAGTCCTGCTTTTGCTCTGCTCAGCAGCGATCACGGTTTATCTCTTTCCAGCGTTCATACATCTTTAGAGTCTCTATCTGAATGACTTTGACAAGGCACACGGATCATCATGTGGATCGAGGTTGGGCATAGATTATGAAAGCATTGATCGTGTATTTCTCCAAGTTCGGGAACACCAGAAGGCTCGCCGAGGCGATGGCCGAGACGATGAAGCAGGCAGGCGATGCTCGCGTGGTCGGCATTGATCAGCTTGCCGCCTCCGATTTCGAGGGGGCCGATTTGGTGGTGATGAGCAGCCCCACGCACGCCTTTACTTTGCCGCAAGAGGTCCGCGCTATTCTCGAAGCACTACCTCAGGGAGTTCTGGCCGGCAAATTTGTAGCCGCCTTCGACACGACAGTCAGGGCCTGGCCGCTGCGGCGTATGAGGGCCTCGCCCAAGCTGCTCGACCAACTCCGCCGGCTGGGAGGCAAGCCCATCGTTCCACCGGAGACCTTCTACGTACGAGCGCGCAACCCGCAGAAGGCCGGCGAAATCGATCTGCTCCATGAAGGCGAGCTCGAACGAGCCCGCAAGTGGGCGGACACCGTCCTCGAGCAATCGGGCAAGGGAATCCGGGAGAAATGAAAGCACAATACAAGCACACCAATATCATCGCCAAGGACTGGGAGCGGCTGGCGAAGTTCTATGAGGACGCATTCGGCTGCGTGCGCGTGCCGCCGGAGCGGCATCTGTCGGGAATATTGACTTGATGTGCGAGCCGTGTTATCCTGTTCCAGGAAAGAATGGTTCTTCGAATGAGGTACTGAGAAATGACCAAGCTGTTAGAGGAAGCCTTCAAGAAGGCATCGGAGCTTCCAGAGACTGAGCAAGATACGCTCGCGCGATGGTTGCTGGAAGAGCTTGAGAGCGAGAGAGAGTGGGACAGAATGTTTGCCGAGTCGCAGGATGTTCTCGACCGACTCGCCGACGAAGCTCTTGACGCTCACAAGAAGGGGAAAACTCAACCTATGGATTTCGAGCGCCTGTGAAATCATCGACCACCGACAGGTTCTGGAAGTGCTATGCGGAATTGCCTGCTGAGACACGAAAACAGGCAAGAGAAGCATACCGCCTGTTCGAACAAGACCCACATCATCCGGGTTTGCACTTCAAGCGAATCCACCCTACCAAGTCGATATTTTCTGCCAGGGTATCGAAGAACTACCGCAGTGTGGGGATCGTGCAGAGCGCTGAGATCATCTGGTTCTGGATCGGTTCCCATGCTAAATATAACAGGTTGGTCAAATCAATGCGGACCCTATAACAATCGCACCCTCTCATTGTGGCCCACCGGACCGGCCCGTGAGAGGACATGCAATGAAAGGAGCAGATTGGGCGCTTTCCCGTCTTTCGCTTACTCAGAAGTTGGACTTCTAACCTTCGTCTACGCCACCGACCCCGAAGGCAACATCATCGAGCTTCAAAGCTGGAAGTAGGCAACCGGGACAACGACGCGAGACGAACGGAGTTTTCGGGCAAAAGAACCCAGGTTATCTCACCCTGAATATTGCCTTCTCCCGCGTACCATGCTACGCTGCTCGGCCCAAGCAAAGGAGGTCAGCATGTTGGGAGTACCGAAGTGACCAAATCATCAAAAGCCCTGCATGCGAAAGCGGTAGATGGTGATCTGGATGCACAGTGCCGTCTTGCCGATCTGTATCTCGAACAGGAGAGTGATGAGGGAAACCGTGCGGCAATCCCTTGGTTGCGGAAGGCGGCCAAGCAAGGTGACCGCTGGGCACAGTACGAGCTTGGATTAGCTTATCAAAAAGGACTCGGGGTTCCCAGAAATAAGCGGCAGGCGGCACATTACTACGAGCTGTCCGCTGCTCAAGGGTACGATAGCGCTCAACTGAACTTGGGGATCATTTACGCCAACCGCAGAGGGCGGAACCGAAACCTGAGGCAGGCGGTCCGGCTGTATCATCTGGCTGCTCGTCAGGGCAACCGAAATGCCTGTTTCAACTTGGGCCTTTATTATGAGATTGGCCGAGGCGTGCCCCGGAATGATCGCCAAAGCTTCCGATGGTACCTGAAAGCGGCTGAACTCGGGGACTCAGAGGCACAAAGGATTGTGGGCTACTGCTATCACGAAGGCATCGGCGTCCGACGCGACCCCGATGTGGCTGTCCGTTGGTATCGTAAGGCAGCCCGCGCCGGCGACGTCTATGCTCAGTACAATCTCGGGCTCTGCCACCTCGACGGCGATGGTGTGCCTCGCAACCGGCGCGTCGCTCTGAATTGGTTCAAGAAGGCTGCGGAGCAGGGCTACCAGAAAGCGGCTCAAAGGCTATCAGACATAGGCGTCTGACAACTCGTTGCCTTCCTCGGTCTTCATGCTTACAATAGACCTATATCTTCTGGAGACATCCGATGCAGGAATACAAAGCGGTCATCAAACAGGAAGGGGAGTGGTGGTACGGCTGGATCGAGGAGATGCCCGGCGTCAATTGCCAGGAGCGATCCAAAGAGGAATTGCTGGAAACCCTGCGGGCCACGCTCCGTGAAGCCATTGAGCTCAACCGCGAGTAGGCAGGACATATGGAAAAGATCAAGGAATCTTATCGACGAATCGGTGACGATGAAGATCGCTTCGACATCGAGTTCTGGCAGTCACAAGGGGATGAGGCCATCTTCAACGCCGCGTGGGAAATGGTATTGGATTATTTGACCATCAGGCACGGACATGCTGACAAGCCCAGACTTCAAAGAACTGTTGAGCATTTTGGAAAAGCATAAGGTCCGCTATCTCGTAGTCGGCGGCTACGCGGTCATGAAATACACAGAGCCCCGTTTTACGAAAGATCTGGATCTGTGGATCGCCACCGACGAGAAAAACTCCGAAGCAGTTTTTGCGGCACTCAAAGAATTCGGCGCACCCCTCAAAGACCTGACGCCGGCCGATTTCCGGCAAGAGGGTTACTTCTACCAGATGGGGAATCCGCCCTTGCGTCTGGACGTTATGATGTCCCTGCCGGGCGTGACTTTCGAGGGCGCATGGGCCCATCGCGAGCAGGTGCAGGTGGAGGGATTGGTCATCCCGTTCATATCGAAGACGGACTTGATAAGGACAAAGGAAGCCAGCGGCAGGGACCAGGATCTCATAGATGCCAAGAAGCTCAGGAAAGCCGGCAGTTGAGCTCAATAGAGGCTGGTCCGTCGCCTGACCTGCGGTTCCGACACCCCGTCCAGCCAAGGCACGTTCGACTTTCACGCCGACATGGCTACCGGCACGTCCACGTCATAAGCACGCGATGTTGAGATTTTTGGCGGCGGCGACTTCGTCGGGGCGGGAGACCGGCGTGGTCGTCGGGGCGGCTTTGAGCTTTTCGGGCTCCTTCTCGGCCTGTCCGGCGATCTCGATCATGGCGTCGAGGAAGGCGTCGAGCGTCTCTTTGCTCTCGGTCTCGGTCGGCTCGATCATCATTGCCTCTTTCACGGTAATCGGGAAATAGACCGTCGGCGGGTGGAAGCCCCGGTCGATCAGGGCCTTGGCGATATCCAAGGCGTGGACACCGTTCTCGGCCATCTTCTCGGTCATGGTGAAGACGCACTCGTGCTTGCAGATCCGATCGACCGCGGGCGTGTAGTGGCTGCGGAGTTTCTCGCGGATGTAGTTTGCGTTGAGCACGGCTATCTCCGCGACGTGACGCAGGCCTTCTTTGCCGAGCATCAGGATGTAGGCGTAGGCCCGCACGATGACGCCGAAATTGCCGTAGAACGGCGCGATGTAGCCGATGGATTTCGGTCGGTCGTATTCGAGGGCATAGGTCCCGTCGTTGCGCTTGACCACGATGGAGATGGGCAGGTACGGCAGGAGTTTCTCCTTCACGCCGACCGGTCCGGCCCCGGGACCGCCGCCGCCGTGGGGCGTGGCGAACGTCTTGTGCAGATTCAGGTGTACGATGTCGAAGCCGAAATCACCCGGCTTGGCCTTGCCCACGATGGCGTTCAGATTCGCGCCGTCGTAGTAGGCGAGCCCGTCCACACTGTGGACCAGGTCGCAAATCTCCCGGATGTGCGGATCGAACAGGCCGAGGGTGCTGGGGCACGTGAGCATGATGCCCGCGACGTCGCCGTTCAACGCGCGTTGGAGGGCCTCGATGTCCATGTCGCCGTTTTCGTTGCTCGGAATCGAGACGACGCGATAGCCGGCAATCGCCGCACTGGCGGGATTCGTGCCGTGGGCGCTGTCCGGGGCGAGCACGACGCTCTTTTTGTTGCCCTTGTCCCGATGGTACGCGGCCATGATCATCATGCCGGTCAGCTCGCCGTGCGCACCGGCCAGCGGCTGCATCGTAAAGCCCGCCATGCCGGTGATCTCCCGCACGAGCAGGTCCATCTCGTACAGGATGGCCAGGGCCCCCTGCGTGAGCATGCCGCCCATCCGAAGCTGCGGCAGCAGCGGGTGCAGATGGGCAAAGCCGGGATAACCGGCAATCCGCTCGCACACCTTCGGATTGTACTTCATCGTGCACGAGCCCAGCGGGTAGAAGTTCGTGTCAACGCCGAAATTGCGGCGGGACAGCTCCGTGAAGTGCCGGACCACGTCCAGCTCGCTCAGCTCCGGCAGCGCCGCGCTCTGCTCGCGGAGCAGGTCGCTCCGGATGTTGACGCTGGCCGGCACATCGCTCGGCCCGGGCAAAACGCCCCGGCGCCCGGGAACACTCTTCTCAAAAATCAGCTTCATAGCACGCTCTCCAGCGCCTCGACAAACATGCCGATTTGCTGTTTCGTTCGTTTCTCCGTTACACAGACCAAGAGGGAATTCTCCATGCCCTTGTAATACCGGCTCAGCGGGAACCCGGCGGCAAAACCTCGTTCGATCAGCTTGGCCACCACGTCGGCCGCCTCGCGCGGCAGATCCAGCACAAACTCATTGAAGAACCAGTTCGCCTCGAAGTGCGGCCGCACGCCCGGAATCGCCGTCAGCCGCTGGTAGGCGTAACAGGCCTTGTCGGCGCAGCGCTGGGCCGTCTCTCTCAAGCCTTCCTTGCCCACGAGGGACAGATAAACCAGCGCGGTGAGGGCACACAGCGCCTCGTTGGAGCAGATGTTGGACGTGGCCTTCTCGCGCCGGATATGCTGCTCGCGCGCCTGCAATGTCAGGACAAACGCCCGCCGGCCCGCGCGGTCTTTCGTCTCGCCCGCAATGCGCCCCGGCATCTTGCGCACGTATTCCTTGCGCGAAGCCATGAAGCCCAGGTACGGCCCGCCGAACGACATCGGCATCCCCAGGCTCTGGCCCTCGCCCGTGACGATGTCCGCTCCCATGACGCCCGGCGTCTTGAGAATGCCCAGTGCGATGGGATAACACGAAACGACCAGCAGCGCCCCCTTCTCGTGGGCGGCCTCGGCGAGGTCGGTGAAGTCCTCGATGCAGCCGAAGAAGTTCGGGTTCTGCACGATGACCGCCGCCGTCTGGTCGTCGAGCCGGCTGAGAATGTCGGACCGATTTGCCAGCCCGTCCACGCAGTGCGTCTCTTCGAGGTCGATCTGCAGGTTCCGCGTGTAGGAGTGCAGCATGACCCGATAGATCGGATTGACGCTGTCGTCCACGATGACCTTGTTGCGGTCGGTGATGCGCAGAGCCATCATCATCGCCTCGTACAGGGCGGTCCCGCCGTCGTAGAGAGAGGCGTTCGAGACCTCCATATCGGTGAGCCGACAGATGGCCGATTGGAACTCGTAGGTGGCCTGCAGCGTCCCCTGCGAGACCTCCGGCTGGTACGGCGTGTAGGACGTGTAGAACTCGCTGCGGGAGACGATCGAATACACCGCCGAGGGGATGAAATGGTCGTAAAACCCGCCGCCGAGAAAGAGGACCAGGTCAATCGAGTTCTTGCCCGCCAACTCGGCGAGTCGCTCGCGCACCTGCTGTTCGCTCAGTCCGCTCGGCAGGCAGAATGAATTGGCCATCAACTCCGGCGGGATATCGCTGAACAGATCCGCCATCGTCAGGCCGATGGCATCGAGCATTTCCTTCTCCTGCTCGGGTGTATGCGGTATGAACTCCATGTCACAATGTCTCCACGTATTTTTCGTACTCTTTCGCGTCGACCAGGTCTTTGAGCGATTTGCGATCGGTGATCGTGAGCTTGCAGAGCCAGCCGGCATTGTAGCAGTCCTCGTTAATCAGCTCCGGCTTCGTCTGGAGCTCGGAATTGACCTCGGTGACGATGCCCGTCACCGGACTGTATACGTCGCCCGCGGCCTTCGAGCTCTCCACCACGGCCAGCTCTTTGTGAGCGGTGAACTCCTTGCCCACCTTGGGCAGCTCGACAAACACGATCTCGCCCAACTGCTCCTGGGCGTAGTCCGTGATGCCCACCGTGGCCTCATCCTCTTCGACCTTCACCCACTCGTGATCCTTCGTATAGAGCAATCCCTCTTGAATTAGAACCGCCATAGTCGCCACCTCCTTCTAAAATTTGGCGAAGCGGCTGACCACCCTTCCGGCCACATCCGCCGCCAGTTTTTGTCCTTTCTCCACGGCCTGTTGCCGCCCCTGCTCGACCTGACTGGGACTGCGCGCCAGGTAATACACCCCCAGCTCGTTGCCCTCCGGAGCGACCTTCCGGTCCACGTAGACCAGGGCGTACTGCTTCTCGTCCACCTTCGCGGCGCTGAGCACCCAGCCGACGCACACACCATCGTCCAGAATCGCATCGTCCGGGCGAACCGGCCGAATGCCCTTCGTCGCGGGCAACTCCAGCCGCGCCACTTCCATCGTGTACGTCTGCGCGATGCGCTCCATGGCGGCCTTGCCGATGAAGAACTCCTTCTCCATCTTCACCGCCCAGCCGTAGCCCGCCTCGAACGGCGAGATATGGAATTTGCCGTCGAGCTCGTGTCCGTAAAGTGGCAGGCCCGCCTCGATCCGCAGGCTGTCGCGAGCCCCCAGGCCGCACGGCAGGACCCCCAGCGGCTGACCCGCTTCGAGAACCAAGTTCCATAGCCGCGGCGTCTGCTCCGGATCGGCAAACAACTCGAACCCGACCGTTGAGCCCGTGTAGCCCGTCCGACAGATCAGGCAGTCGATCCCCGCGAGCCGCTCCTCGACAAACGCAAAACCTTTCAGCTCGGAGATACGCTCGACGACCGATGGGTCGTCAGCCAGCCTCGCCAAAGTATCGATCGACGCCGGACCTTGCAGGGCGATATCGACCCGCCGGTCCCCGGCCCGGTTAGGGTCCCGCATATCCCAGACTGCCGGCCTGTACTCCAGCCTCCGCTGCGGATGGTCCGCGTCGACTATGGCCCCGCCTTTGACCAGCTCGTAGAGATAGAATTTGATCTTAGGCTCGTTCGACGCGTTCACGACGACCATGAAGTTATTCTGGCCGTGACGGTAAACGATGATGTCGTCGAGCACGTTGCCCGCCGCATCGAGGATACAGCCGTACCGGGCCCGGCCAACATTCAAATTGCTGACATGGTTCGTGGTTACGACGTCGAGGAAGTCGGCGGCATCATCTCCCGAAACTTCCAGCACCCCCATATGGGTACAATCGAACAGTCCGGCCCGCTCGCGGACCGCCCGATGCTCCTCGGCAATCGACGAATACCACAGCGGCATCAGGTAACCGGCGAACGCAGCGATGTGCGATTTGCTCGTCCGCTTCACATGCTCGTTGTAGAGTACGCTCGGCCCCGGCTCCACCGCCCGTTGCTCGAAAACGAACTCACCCGCAGATGTACTTCCCTGCACGACCCACACTCCTTTCTACGCAAACCGTGGAAATCTTCAGCATAGGCAAAATCCCCCCGCCGTCAAGCCCCTCACGCAGATTTCGCGTATGTCAGCACCAGTCCGTGCGCCCTCTTGTCATTTCAACCGGAGGGCTGCCACGGGCAGACCGGAGTGGAGAAATCTGGCCGCGAACAAAAGACATCCGCAATTTGCGTCAAGTCACCGCCGGTGGTGCTTCAAATGAGGCCTGGCCGGGGGCTGGTCCGCAAAGGGAGGACATGCAATGCTCGCGGCCAGATTTCTCGACTCCGCTTCGCTCCGCTCGAAATGACAAGAAGGGCTTGCACTCCTGATTGAGCCGAACGTGCTCGCACTTGTCAGGGTGCGACTAAACTTCGTGGCGTGCCTGACCAAACGCAAGCCGGTGCTTTGCCGAGATTCTGTCATCCTGAGCGCGGCGCGGCCTCCGGCCGCGACCAAAAATGCTTGCTAAAAAAACAAGATGTTGCGCCTTTGCAGTGCAGCGAAGGATCCGGGCACCGCAGAAGGCGTTTCGTTCGCACGCGGAACGGGCCTCTCCATCCTCGGGCCAGATGCTGCGCTTCGCTCAGCATGACAAGCACCGCCTGCCTCCCACGAAACTTAGTCGCTCACACTTGTCATGCGGAACGAAGTGAAGCCTTGAATCCGCATGGGCGTTCGCGTACGATAGCAAAGGCCGTAAGATTATCGCCGTCTATCTGGGATTAGACATGACCGCAGAGAATTTGAACCGCCGCAAGTTTCTCAAGACGTGTGCATTCACCACGAGCGTGCTGGGGCTGAGTCTGGAAGAGAAGATTCTGCTGGCTCAGGAAAAGAAAGCCGAGAAGCCGCAGCCGCCCTCCGCCTCGCTGACCCTGCCGATGGGGCAGATCGGCAAGCTCAAAATCAGCCGGCTCATCTGCGGCGGCAATCTCATCAACGGCTACGCCCACGCCCGCGATATGATGTACATCTCCTCTCTCCTGAAGCACTACTTCACCGACGACAAGATCATGGAGACGTGGGAGCTGTGCGAGCAGTGCGGCATCAATACGATGATCTCGACCGTCCAGGACCCGTACGCCGGCGGCAACGACCCGACGGTCCGCGTCATCACCAGATACTGGAACGAGCGCGGCGGCCAGATCCAATGGCTCGCCCAGTACTTCCCGAGGCCCGACGACCCGTTCACCAAGCTCCAGATGGCGATCGACGCCGGCGCCCACGGGGCGTTCATCCAGGGCGAGATGGGCGACCGGCTGACCCAGCAGAACCAGTTGGACCTGGTCGCCAAGGTGATCGAGCACACGAAGAAAAACGGCCTGGTCGCCGGTATCGCGTGCCACTCCATCGAGGTCCCCATCGCGTGCGAGAAGGCGGGCATCCCGGTCGGTTTCTACATGAAGACGCTGCACAGCGCCAACTACTGGTCCGCCACGCCGGATGAAAAGAAAGGCCCGTTCGACCTGCCCACGCATGACAACATGTGGTGCATAGAGCCGGAGAGGACCATCGAGTTTATGACAACCTGCGCGAAGCCCTGGATCGCCTATAAAGTCCTTGCCGCCGGCGCGATTCACCCGCGCGATGGTTTCAAGTATGCCTTCGAAAACGACGCCGATTTCGCGTGCGTCGGCATGCTCGACTTCCAAGTCCGCGAAAACGCCGTCATCGCCAACACCGTTCTCAAAAACCTGAAGCGCCCCCGCCCCTGGCGCGCATAAAAAGTCCGAGCGGGCAACTGGGTAGGGTGTGTTGTGCACGCCGAAAAGAGTTCCGTACTCACAATGGCGTTGGAAGGGTGTGCATAGCACGCCCTACCGCTGACGTCCGGCCGGTGGCCCCGCCCGCTACTCCACTTCAGTGATGCACAGGCGCTACTCGTAAAGAATGGGGTTCGTGCGCCAGTCTTTGTCTGCGTCGTGGTGGTAGTCGCGGACGCGGGGGCGACGCTCCCGCAGACGGACGGATTCGATGCCCAGGTAGTGCCCGCTGGAGGAGGGGTTCTTGCCGACAGACTCCAGCCGGAGGGTGTACTTGCCGGGGTCGGGCCAGAAGTCCAGCAGGTGATGCTCGCGGGCGGAGATTTCAGGGCTGTAGAGGTCCATTACGTCACCCAGCTTCACGCCGTTGAGGGAGGCCTGGTATTTGCCGTAATCGTAGGAGTGCGTCAGCACGAGCAGGAGCCGCTTGGGCTCCTTCCTCTCGATCTCGAACGGAATCTCGACCCAGGCGTTCTCCGATTGCTGCGGCTTGTAGAACAGGTGACCGTTCGCGTAGAGGTCCAGGTTCTGGGCCACCGCCTCGCCTTGTCCGTGATATTGCATAACCGTGTATTCCCGTGCCGCGATGGTTCGGTCGAGACTCGGCAGCGTCCGCTCGCGGGCGTGCGGCGCACGGGCCGTGAAGGTCGGCTCGCCCGTCTGGTACCAGAAGGCCACGCTGGAGTAATCGTCTTCCCGCTCGTTCCAACTGTGGGATTTGTATTGGGGATTCTCGTCGGGCGACATCCAGCCGAAGTGCTCGAACGTCACCTTGATGCCCTTGTTGAAGACAAGCGGGTCGTTGATGTGCCAGCGATAGGCGGAGGTGTGGCCGCCCACGATGCCCCACTGGTCGAAGTACGGCACGCCGAAATAGGGCGTGCTGGTCTTCTTGAGACCCCAGGCGGACAGGAAGTAGTCTTCCGTGCCGGTGCCCCAGATGGAGGCTTTCTCTTCGCCGTCAATGTAAATCTTCTCATCACCCTCGCCGAACCAGGACGGACTGCGGGTCCGCACGCTGAGCACCGTGCCCACGTAGTGTCCCTTGCCCTGCGTTTCGAGGAGCACGTAGTCTTTGCCTTTCTGCACGGGATACTCTTGCCGATATTGCGCGTAGAAGTACGGTGTGTCCGCGCTGATGCGCGGCTTCTTGACCCAGTCGATGTTGTAGTAGAGCAGGCTGATCGGCTTTTCGCTCTGGTTCACGACCTCGATGCGGGCCGACTGGCGGAACGGCATGTGCCAGAAGCAGTTGTAGGAATCCGCGTCCTCGACGATGACCGGCAGACTGATGACCTCGCTGCGTTTGCCGAAGCTGTTGGCGAAGAAGTCCCCTACCGGCGCCTCCACAGCCGGCCTCTCCTTGCCGTCCCAGTACATGCGCAGCAGCATCTCCTGATGATTGGCCGAGCCGTTTTGGGCCCACGGATGCGGCTCGGGCCCGAGGAATGTCATCCAGATGTGCGTGATGACGCCCGGCCCTTTGACATCCAGCAGAATCTTGCGCCGGCCGGGAGCCACGCTGCTATTGTCGCTGTTGCTGTTCGGATCGGGCCGGCCGTTCGGGTCGGGCTTGCCGTCCGCCCCGATCTTGGCCGTCGAGGTCGCTCTCATGCTGCGTCCCTCGTGCGGCCGGGCCAGGTCCGCCATGAAATCCGCCAGGCAGACCCCACCACACAAAAGGCAACATGCCAAACCAATCACGAACAAACGCGCGTTGCTGCTATGTGAGTGCTTGCTGCGATTCATGGTCCTGAACCTCCATGTGGCTGACTTCACCCGGCAAAAGGTGTGCCCGGCACACCCGGCGAGTTCAACTATCGATTTGCTCGCCGTCCATCAGAGGATGGCCATCCGGCAAGGCGTCGGCTCCGAGAGCGGTCAGATTCATGCCTTTGATCTCGGGCAGCGTGCTGCCGATGATGGCCTGCAGGTCGCCGTGCAGGCCGGAGGTATTGACGAGCACCCGCTCCAACTGCTTCTCCCGCTTGGCCCAGTACTTCTGATAGGCCCGTTTTTCGGTCTCCAGGTCCTGCCGCAACGTCACGAAAGCCTCGGCGATGCCGGAGACACGGTTGTAGAATTCCTGGCCGATGAGATAATTGTAGACGATCTCCATCTTGCTGTGCTGTCCCTCCAAGGCCCGCCGGCCCCGGGCCACGGCGATCAGACCCTCGCGCAGGGCCATGGCCACCGGATGGACGCAGGCCCAGTTCACGATCCAGACGCCGTCAACCTGGCCGAAGTGCCGGATGTGCTCCGGCAACTGCTCGCTGACGAGAACGGAGCGCGACGCCTTCACGAGGCGCAGGTCGTCCCGCAGCTTGGGAAGCCACTCCTTGCTCCAATGTCTCGTCCGCTTCGATTCCCACAGGATCAGGCCGCAATCCATCCCGTTGTCGTCGAATACCCGCTGAATCACGTCGGCGCCGCGGACGCCTTTGGGCACCGGCTCAATCGAGTCGGTCGGGAACAGGCTCTTGAGCAGTCCCTCCAGCGCGACCTCCAGGACCTCGCCCTGCGCCTGCTGCGAGCCCTGCTCGGCCTTGCGTTTCAATTCTTCGATCTGCCGGCGGAGTCCCTCGACCTGCTGCTCCTTCTCCAGAAGTTTCAGTCTGTGCTGCTCGTCCACCTCCCTCAGAGCCTGCTCGCGCACTTTCTTAAGCTCTTCCTGGAGTCTGCGCTCCACTTCCAAATCGGCGTTCCGGATTTTTTCTTCCAGCTCGCGCTTCTCCCGGCGAAAGGTCAGCTCGTTCTGATCCGCCTGCTGGACCCGCGCCTGGAGTCTGGCCAGCGCCGCGTCGCGGTCCTTGATCTCGATGGCCAGATCCTCCATGGCTTTCTCGCGGATCTGGCGTTCGAGCGCTTGCCGCTCCTGGCTCAGTTGGGTCTGGATCTGCTCCTCAATCGTCTCGACCTTGTGCTGCAGGTCCCGCTGACGCTGAGCGAGCTCCTCCTGCTGCTGCTTGAGCCGCTGTCGCGACGCATTCAGCTCCGTCTCCAGCTCGCCGCGGATGCTCGCGCGCAACTGGCTCGAGATGACCTCGGTGATCTCAATCTGCGATTGACAGTTCGGGCAGGTAATGGTGTTGCTCACATTGCCCTCCTGTGAAGCTTCATATTCCCGGCCTCTTCCACGGCTACCACACGAGCATCACAGGGTATGAGCGATGCCCGCTGCTGTCAAGGAAATCCGGTCCAGGTGTACGGCAGAAGAACAAGGGAATGCACTCCTGACCAGAGATGCTACCGGATCAAGCCGTCGGGGTGGGCTTCTCGCCCATGCGTCGCAGACGGTTGATGACCTTGACCATCAGGAATATCGCCCACGCAACGATCAGGAACTCTACGACTACCTGAATGAAGTTGCCGTATCTCAGGGCTACCGTGGTGGCCTCGTCCGGACCTCTCTTGAGCACGAGGGCCAGCGCTTTGAAATCCACGCCTCCGATCAGCAGCCCGATGGGCGGCATGATCACGTCGTTCACCAGGGAATTCACGACTTTGCCGAATGCGACGCCGATAACGATACCCACGGCCAGATCGATGACGTTCCCCTTGACGGCGAATTCCTGAAACTCCTTCAGTATACTCATGCAGCCATCTCCTTTCCCTGGCATTCCGTCCCATGCTGTCCCTGGACCTGAGGTGCTTCAAACCGTCAGAGCGTGAGGACACACGTCCCAGACCGAAAGCATATCTGCCTGCCGACAGCAAGCCGGCTCAACATGACTCATCCCTTGCCCCACGGTGCCGCCAGTATTCTATCACCGTACCCTGGCGAAAACAAGCTTCGCCGACATTCGGATCGCATACGAGCGCGGATTTGCTTGCCAGGCACAAGCACGTCTTATAGACTGCGTGGGAATTGGGAAACTGGCAGCCCAACCGCCCCCGGCCGGGGAAGAATCACCCCCGAGGACGGACATGCCACGTTGTGGATGGCAGCAGGACAGCAAAACCAGGAGAAATGGAATGGAGCCATGGTGGCGTCTGGATGTCGAGCGCACGGCGCAGGAGTTGGGGACCGATTTGTCCGCGGGCTTAAGCTCCGGTGAAGCAACGGCCCGCCTCGAAAAATACGGTCCCAACCAACTGAAGGAGGCCCCCAAGCGCTCGCCGTGGGGAATCCTCTTCGACCAGTTCAAGGATTTTATCATCTGGGTTCTGATCGGCGCCGCGATCGTATCGGGCTTTCTGCAGGAGGCGGTGGATGCCGTCGCCATCGTCGCCATTGTGATTCTCAACGCCATTTTGGGCTTCATCCAGGAATACCGCGCGGAGAAATCGCTGGCCGCCTTGAAGAAGCTGTCCTCCCCCACGTGCAAGATCATTCGCGACGGCAAACACGAGATTATCAGCTCCGAGGCGCTGGTTCCCGGCGATGTCATCGAGATGGAGGCGGGCGACAGTGTTCCGGCCGACGGCCGCCTCGCATGGCTCACCTCCAATTTCAGCGCGCAGGAGGCCAGTCTGACGGGCGAATCGACGCCGGTGGCCAAGACGGCGACCGTGCTCGAGGAGCGGGATGTTCCGCTGGCGGACCGGGCCAACATGGCTTATGCCGGTACGTCGGTCGCGTCGGGCCGGGCCAAGGCCATCGTGACCGAGACCGGCATGCAGACTGAGCTGGGCAAGATCGCCGGTATGATCCAGGAGATCGAACGCGAGTCCACGCCGCTGCAGAAAAAGCTGGAGCAGTTCGGCAAATGGATCGTGTATCTGTGCTTCGTGCTCGTGGCGATGGTATTCTCTCTCGAATGGCTGCGCGGAGGCAAGGTGATCGACGTATTTCTGACCGCGGTGAGCCTGGCGGTCGCCGCCATCCCCGAGGGGCTGCCCGCCGTCGTGACGATCGCCCTGGCGCTGGGGGTGCAGAGAATGGTGAGACGCCACGCTCTGATCCGCCGGCTGCGGTCGGTCGAAACCCTGGGCAGCGCCACGGTAATCTGCTCGGACAAAACCGGCACGCTCACGAAAAACGAGATGACGGTGCAGGCCCTCTTTGCCGGAGGGAAATTGTTCCAGGTGACGGGGGTCGGCTACACCCCGGAGGGGGACTTTCTTCTGAACGGCGAGAAGGTGAGTCCGCACGATTATCCGGAGTTGATGAAGGCTCTGAGCATCGGCGTGCTGTGCAACGGCGCCCAGTTGGTGCAGGACCAGACCGGCTACCGGATTGTGGGAGACCCTACGGAAGCCGCACTGCTGACGGTCGCCGGCAAGGCCGAAATCTGGAAGGACCGGGAGGAACGGGCGTCTCCTTTCCTCGACGAGCTGCCGTTCGACTCGGAACGCAAAAAGATGACAGTCATCCGGCAGGAAGACGGCACGCGGATCGCGTTCGTCAAAGGAGCGCCGGACGTGCTGCTGGCGGATTGCACGAGCATCGAAGTAGAGGAAGCCGTTCGGCCTCTGACGGCCAAAGACAAAAAGAAGATCATGGAGGCCAACGACCGTCTGACCGATCAGGCGATGCGCGTCCTCGGCGTGGCCTGCCGGCCGCTGGACAAGGAGGTGGGCAAACTCGAGGCCGGCTCGGTCGAGAAGGACCTGACGTTCGTCGGCCTGATCGCCATGATCGATCCGCCGCGGGAGGAAGTCAAGGAGGCGATCAAGGAGTGCATGACCGCCGGCATCAAAACGGTCATGATTACCGGCGACCACAAGAACACGGCCACGGCCATTGCCAGACAACTGGGCTTCTTTAAGGAGGGTTCTCTGGCGCTCTCGGGCGAGGAGTTGGACCGACTCAGCCAGGAGCAGCTCGAAAGGCAGGTCGACAAGATACCGGTCTATGCTCGCGTCTCACCGCAGCATAAGCTGCGCGTGGTTCGTGCCTGGCGCAGCCGCGGCGACGTTGTCGCGATGACGGGCGACGGCGTGAACGATGCCCCGGCGGTGAAAGAGGCGGATATCGGCGTCGCGATGGGCATCACGGGCACCGATGTCACCAAGGAAGTGTCGGACATGGTGGTCACCGACGACAACTTCGCCTCCATCGTGGCGGCAGTCGAGGAAGGCCGGGGGATTTACGACAATATCCAGAAATTCGTGCACTACCTGCTCTCGTGCAATACCGGCGAGATCCTCGTCATGTTCGTCAGCTCCCTGGTCGGGTTCCCGGTGCCATTGCTGCCCATCCAGATTCTGTGGGTGAACCTCGTGACGGACGGCCTGCCCGCTCTGGCCCTGGGCGTGGACCCGGTGGACCCGGAGATCATGAAGAGGCCGCCCCGCCCGACCAACGAGCCGGTCGTGACGCGCAGCCGCGGGCTCTTGATGCTGACGCAGGGCGCGTTCATCGCCTTCTGCAGTCTGCTCGCTTTCACGCTGGTTCTGTACGTCGAGAAGGAAGGCGAGCCGCGGGCCCGCACGGCGGCCTTCGTGGTTCTGGCCGTCAGCCAGCTCTTTCATTCCTACAACTGCCGCAGCCTGACCGAGTCTCTGTTCAAGATCGGCCCCTTTACCAACCGGAGCCTCCTCCTGGCCACGGGCGTCTCGTTCGCGCTCCAGATGGTGGTCGTGTACATCCCTCCGCTCCAGACCATCTTCAAGACCGAGCCGCTCAGCCTGTTCGATTGGGTACTGGTCGTCGCCATCTCGTCGCTGCCGCTGTGGGGCAGCGAGCTGTACAAGGCGATCCGCAGGCTCAAGACCGCCCGCGTCAATAGTCCGACGAGGCGGGAGTCTGTCTATCCGATCTGACCACGCGAAGGAGCCCGTGCCAGACAGCGGCAGCGACACAAAACCCTGCGTCTTTACGGATATTCCTCACAGGAACCTGTGGATGAGGGAACCGACGCCCTGGCTGATCAGGATGACTGCGCCGGCAATCAGGACGTGTTCGGCGATGACCGGCAAGGGCCTGACCTTCTCGGCCCGGGCGAGGAGAAAGCTGAATCCACCCAGCAGGAAGAAGCCCCAGGCAATCGCTACGATGATGGCCGTCGTCAGACGGAAAAGAAAGAGCGGGAGGATGAACGAGGAGGCAAAGAGGAATTTCGCCAGGAACGTGAAGACGGTGGACTCCCATATCTCTCGCGCACTGTGCCGGTTCTCGGATTCTTCGGACATGTGAATGCCCAAGGCATCGGAGAACGCGTCGGCGACGGCGATCGTCAGGATGCCGCTCAGGACGGCGATTCTGGAGCCGGTGCCGGACTCCAGGCCGACCATCAGCCCCAGCGTCGTAATGATGCCCGACGTCATGCCGAAACTGACTCCCACCTTCAACGACTCTCTCATCCGCTCACCTCACCGAATGCTCCCGCTCCGGGCACAAGCCGATTCAATTCGTTCTGTAGTCTTACCCGGCATCGTTGCAGCATGTTCATCGATTCCGGGGCCGGTCCGCGCCAAGATCCTCACGGCGGGCGATATCCGGCCGAAATCCGTTGACAGGCATTTCCGGCCGCCGGTAAATTCTGTGCGGCTTGCATCGATGACCTGAATCAAAGGAACTGTCCGATGAAGAAACTATGGGTAAATGCCGTTCCATATAATAAGCAGATTGCTATAGCCGCCCTGGAGAGCGGGGCCGAGGCGGTGGTACTGCCCGAAGGCCAGAGTGCGACGGTTCGCCAGTTCGGCCGGATCAAGACCGTCGAGCCCAACGGCGATCTCAAACCGGGCATCGACGTCGAGTTCATCGACGTTACCGGCAAAGCCGACGAGGACCGGGCTGCCGCCGTGCCGGCGGACAAGATCGTCGTCCTCAAGATGCTGGATTGGACCATCATTCCCATCGAGAACCTGTTGGCCCGCCGGGGCAAGAACATCATGGTCCAGGTCGAAAATAGCGAGCAGGCCAAGCTCATGGTGGAGATTCTCGAAAAAGGCGTGGACGGCGTCGTGCTCAGCACCACCGACATCAACGAGATCAAAAAAACGGCCGAGATTATCCACGGCGTCAGCGAGAAGATCAGCCTCGTGGCCGCGACGATCACCGCCACGAAGCAGCTCGGCATGGGCGACCGCTCCTGCCTCGACACCTGCACGCAGATGACCATCGGCGAGGGGATGCTGGTCGGCAACACCGCCTCGGGTTTCTTTCTCGTACACTCCGAATCGATCGATAATCCCTACGTCGCCTCGCGCCCCTTCCGCGTCAACGCCGGGGCCGTACACGCCTACATCCTCACCCCCGGCGGCAAGACGAAGTACCTCGCCGACCTCAAGGCCGGCGACGAGGTCATGCTCGTGGACTACGAAGGCCGAACGCAGACGGCCTACCTGGGCCGCAACAAGATCGAGCGCCGGCCCATGATGCTGATCGAAGCCCAAGCCGAAGGCCGGCCCATCAGTCTGGTCCTCCAGAACGCCGAGACGATTCGCTTAGTGGACCCGCAGGGCAAAGCTGTCTCCGTCACGAGCTTGAAACCCGGCGACAAGGTCCTCGCCCACATCGAAAAATCCGGCCGCCACTTCGGCATGAAGGTCGAAGAAAGCCTCATCGAGAGGTAGCCATCAAGAGGTTTGTAGCCTCTCGCTCACGTCGAGAAGTCCGGCCAGCATTTCGGCATGAAAGCCGAAGAAGATCGCGTCGGAAGGCGAACGGTCAAGTCATAGGCTACGGCGAGGATGGTGATACACCATTCTGGGCGTCTGGCGTGCCTTCCTCCGAAATCGGGACCCGACTCGTCGTTATGAAATGCAGATAGCGATGACCGTCAGAAATAACCAGACCGTGTCCCAAAGCAACAAGCCCCTGAACCGTCGCTCGGTTCGCGACTCTCAGGTTAGTCAACGGTAGGTCCAGACGATAGGGCAACCTCTGGAGGATAAGCAGACTCAGAATTATGGCGAGGACCAGATCGAGAACATCGTGCGCTCGAACGTACTCCCAGAGGAGGCACCCCACCACAACGGCCACAGCAAGGTGAGTGGGCTCAGAAACCCGGACCGAAATCGAAGAGCACGATCTGTCAGCAATAGAACACCACGATGTTGGAACACTCTGCGCGGACTGATCCCAACCAACTTTACTTTGGAATCGTAGACCAGTGTCGCGGCACTGGCAAAAAGAACCTTCTCCTCAGGATGTGCCCTACGCACGCGCTTCACAAGCAAGCTCGTTGCGTTCATTACTTCGACTATCCCGCCCATGTGGCCACCCGCTCGCCTTTCTCCTTTTCTTGGCTCATCTCCAATCATGTCCTTGTATCTTCGCGACCTCTATGGTGGCTATAGTGGGAGGGTATTCCTGTCAGCCTAAGACGCCGGCGCAATGACGGTCATGCAGCCTTTCTACGATTTGTCCTGGAACAGCAGCGGCGCAAGTTCGGCCAGGTAGCGGCGCCAGAGGGTGAAGCTGTGGGAGCCGGGGGTTTCGACCCAGGTGAGCTTGACGCCTTTGGACTTGAGCCACTCGACCAGCTTCTGATTGCTTCCCATCAGCCAATCCTGCCGGCCGCACCCGATCCACAGCAGGCGCAGGCGGCTGTTGAGACTCTCGTTGACCGCCGGAAACTGGCTCGCGAAGTCGGGCTGGAGGCCGCCCGAGCTGAAGGCGCCGATCCAAGTGAAGCGGTCCGGGGCGTTGAGACCGATGAAGAGCGACTGGGAGCCGCCCATGGACAGGCCCGCGATGGCTCGGGCATTGGCGTCCGTCGAGACGCGGTAGGCCTTTTCCACCTGCGGGATCACCTCGCTCAGCAGCGCATCCCGGAATTTCACGATGCTGTCCTGCCAGACCGCGGTGTTGCGCAGGCCGGCCCAGCCGCCGGCAATGACCTCTTTGTTGCCATAGCCGAGCGGCATCACGACCAGCATGGGCTTGGCCTGGCCGCGCGCGATGAGATTGTCGAGGATAATGTTCGCCCGGCCCACGGAGGTCCAGGCGTCCTCCGCGTCACTGTAGCCGTGCAGGAGATAGAGCACGGGGTATTTTTGCTGGGCCGCAGGGTCGTAGCCGGGCGGCGTGTAGACCAGGAACGGACGCTCATCGCCTACGACGGCGGACCGGTAGAGATGGCGGTGCACCACGCCATGCGGGACACCGTTGATCTCCCACGCCAGCGTGGCCGGACCCGGCACGTGTACCTGGCTGTCGGTATTCAGCAGATTGTACTTGAGCAGCGGATTGGCGGGGTCGATGACCTTCATGCCGTCGACGGTGAACGAGTACGCGTAGATGTCCGGCTGCATCGGCTCCGTGGTGATCGACCACACCCCCTGCTCATCCTTCTGCATCGGCCCGGCCTTCGTCCCCTCACAGCGCAGCACAACCTCCTTCGCATTGGGGGCCTTGAGCCGAAACGTCACGCGACCATCCGAATGAACCTCCGGCGATACAAGCACTTGTGCAGAAGCGGAAGTGGCAACAGTCAGCAGCAGAAGAACAGGGAGGCTCTTCATAAGCACATTCTCCGGAAATACAGCTATCGAATGCGTCACGTACAGAAACCGAAACACCAAACTCTACCAAGTGTATTTGATCGGATTCGCAGCGCCAGGCTTACGGTATTCGTCAGGCACACGTTTGCCCACGTACAGTTTCTTGATCGCGTCGCATGCCTCGCGTCCAATGAAGCCAAGGCGTCCCCGCACATCCTCATGCCCTGGGAAGTTCGCCACCGTCGCATCCAGCCAGTCGTCCGCGACGAATGCACCAACGATCAATCCCTGCCGCGTGGCGAGGATGACTTCAGCTTGTTTGGCCTTGGACTTGCTGATCTTCCAAGCATAACGCGTGGCCTCATACAACGAGGTCTCTGCCGCGCTCCTATTGACGCTGATCAACAATGCCTTGTGCTGGAACACCGCCGGCTTAGCGCAGTAGCGGCATACAATCTCCTTAGCATGCATGGCCCCGTATTCGTTACTATGCCCACTTACATCGTTGGCAAGCCCCGGGTACGCATCGATGAGTGCGGCTTCGACCTCGAAGGCTGTCTTGTCATCCATCCCGTGGCGATGAATGACGTGAGCTACTTCAAAACCGCCAACGCGTATTTCGCGGATGCGTTTCAACTTATCATCGATTTCATCGCCGCCAAAGTTCTGTTCGGCGCGGATGTGCGCGAATACGCGATTGCCTTTGCCCTTCCCCACATAGAAGGTCTCCCCATTCCGTGGGTCAATGAGTCTGTAGACGTAGGTCTTGAGTTTCTCGACTACCTCTGGGGGAAACGATTCGATCTCTTGCCCGTTCATCCAGAGCTCCTTTCTCGGGTGAAATACCGTAGCACGCTTTATTGAGCAAGTCAACGGTCTGCGAACAAGTAATATCAACCAAGAAGCACGGAGCGGCACTGGAGGATGTGCTGCGCGGCAAGGTCTGGGCATACCGCGACGAACAACGGCGCAGGAGCAAGCGTCAGAAAGACCTGGCCGATATCCTCCGGGTGGTGGAAGTACATCCGGAGATGAAGGACCAACTCCCGCCCGACATCGGGTCACAGGTGGAATAAACCTCTCATTGGCTCAGGTTCAGACCGATGACGCCGATTACGATGAGCAGGAAGGAGAGGATGCGCAGGAGGCCGACGGGATCGCCGAAGAAGGCGATGCCAATTAGAAAGGTTCCGGCGGCGCCGATGCCGGTCCAGACGGCGTAGGCGGTGCCGATGGGGATTTGCCGCTGGGCCAGCCAGAGAGAGAATCCGCTCAACGCCATCGACAATATGGCCACGGCGATGAAGAGCAGGCGAAAGCGCGTGGTCTGGGACAGCTTGAATCCCAGCGGCCAGCCGACCTCAAACAAGCCGGCGACGAACAGATAGAGCCATGCGATTCGCATGCCGAAGCTTCAGCGTGGTCGGGCAGACCCGGCGGTCTATTCTCTTTCTTTCTCGATGATCCGGCCGGTCTGCGTGATTTTCAGCGTCATCGCGGCGCCGTCCTTCTTGCCGCCGACCTCGTAGTTGGTCTTGCCGTTCTCGATTTCGCGGGAAGCCGTGAGGCCCTCGGCCGAGCCGAAGTATTTGCTGGCGGAGGCCTGGACCGCCGCCGGCAGCGACGCAAACGGCACGCTTTCCTCGGATGAGAGCACCCGGCCGTCGGCGGCGACGTCGTACTCCACGTTCTTGCCCTGCACCGTGGCCTCCACGTCGTAGATGGCCTTGCCGCCCGTTCCTTCTTGATCGATCTTGCGGATCTCGCCTCCCGCGATCAATTTGTCGATAGTGGCCCGAGCGGGTGCCGGAACGTCCGACAGCGACACAGCCTGGCCGGGCGCCTCCTTTTTCTCTCCCCACGGGCACTTGCACCCACAGAGCCCCACGATCAGAACGACAACGACAACATTCGCCAGCATCCGGTACAACATTGTAGCATCTCCTTACGTGTTTTCTCCTGTCGCGCATTCACGCTCCTGCGCCTGTTGGTGACCACGATGATAGGGCACGACACGGGGGAAGTCAATATTCCCGGTGAAATAACGCCGGGCAAACGCAAAGTCGTTCGACCGCACCGCCTGGTATGTCATTGCGAGCGAAGCGAAGCAATCTCCCCGGCTGGAGGTTGAGATTGCTTCGTCGCTTCGCTCCTCGCCATGACATGAACGGGATCAGCCCATCCATACAGGCACGGGTTGACGTTGGGGTTATCGATGAGCGTAGACACGCGGCTCGGGGTGCTTGACGAAGGTGCCGTTGCGGTATTCTTCAAGGGCAATCCGCAATTCCTCTTCGGTGTTCATCACGATGGGGCCGTACCACGCGACCGGCTCACCGATGGGCCGGCCGGCCATGAGCAGGAACCGGACCGGCTCGTTCCCGGTCGTGACCACGATCTGGTCGCCGTCTTCGAACAGGACGAGCATGCCGTTGCCTACGAACGGCTCGCGCTGCATGTCGAAATAATTGACGCCCTGCATCTCGTACGTGAACGGGTCCTTCTCCTGGCAGAAGTAGCCTTCCCCCTCGATCACGTAAGCGAAGGCCGTATGGCCCGGTTTGGTCGCGTGGAGATGCTCCGACTGCGGCGGCACCATTACGTCCACGTAGTACGGATCGGTCACGATATCGCGCACGGGACCCTCCGTATCGCCGACTTTGCCGCAGAGGACCCGAATCCGAACGCCGTCGGGCAACGTGACCTCCGGGATCTGCTCGGCCGTGATGCCCCGGTACCGCGGGTCCATCATCTTGTGGCTCGCCGGCAGATTCGCCCAGAGTTGAAATCCCGACATCACGCCCGCCGGGTTGCCCTTGGGCATTTCCTGGTGAATGATGCCATTGCCGGCGGTCATCCACTGCACGTCGCCGGCCCGAATGGCGCCCCGGTTACCCATACTGTCGCCGTGCTCCACCGTGCCGCTGAGGACATACGTGATCGTCTCGATCCCGCGGTGGGGATGCCAGGGAAAGCCCATCAGGTACTCGGCCGGATGGCTCGACCGGAAATCGTCGAGCAGCAGGAACGGATCGAACATGGGCACTTCGGCGTACCCAAACGCACGCTTCAGGTGCACACCGGCCCCCTCGATGGTCGGCTTGCTGCGCCACACCTTGCGAATCCTTCTCGTCGCTGTCATGGTTCCCCCCTTTCTTTCGACCCGGGTTCTCGGCTCTATATCAACGCGCCGATAAGATCTCCTAATCAGAACGCCGAGCCGTTGTCAATCAAGAAAATCCGCATGGTCGGCTCGGCCACGTAGCGAGTACTTCGCATCGGCGCAGGCCTATCCTGCATACTGGCCTTGCGACCGAAGCCAAAGGCCGGGGTAGAAAGTCGGCCGAAAGGGCATTATGCGGCGTCGGCTTCCCGTTGCACCGCGTCCTGGGCGGAGCCGGGCGATAGCGGAGCCGTCCTGGTCTGCGACGCGAAGTGTATCTGGAACAGGCCCGACTCCGATTCGAGGTGGGACATCAAGGCATAGGCGAAGATCACCAGACCGATCATCTCCAGCGACTCTTCGACCGTCGCCAGGAAGCCATAGATGACGTCCCTGCCTCCCAGCCGATCGACGTAATACCCGGCGATCAGCTCGAACCCCATGGCCCCGCCGACATAGACGAGCCCTGCCAGGACAGTCAGCCACCGCGTCTTGGGCGGCAGGCGCGTGATAAAACGCAGAAAGACCATCAGCAGGACCAAAAGACCGATACCGTAGGGAATCACCCAGGCAAAATACAACACGCCCGATGTATGAAGCACCATCCGCACCGGGACCACCAACGTCTCATGGAGCGTCGCGGCCTCGTCCACAGACAGGTAGAGGAAAACCAGACCCAACGCCTTCCAGTAACGGCAGAGAGGGTCCTTTCGCTCGGTCTTGAGCATCCCCATCAGCATCAGGAGCGCCGAACAGAAAAGCAACATCAGTGAGGCAAAATAGGTCGGGACGTTGGCCTCGCGGTCAAGGTCGAAAAGCGGGACCAGACCCAACAGGCGGCCGTGCCCGAAAACATACTTGGACACCAGCCCCAACGTGTTGGCGACGATCAGACAACCCACGATCGTCGCGAGCATAACCGTGACCCTGCGAGGCACAAATCGGATGGTCATTGCAGTCTCCCCCACAGTCCGTCAGCATACTCCGTTTTCTGCTTCCCCAGCGCACGATGTCGCGCGCATGGTCAAACACTATCCAACTATATGTTTTCCCACCCAAGTCAGTTCGCAGGTAGGAAAATACGCACGAGACCTTGGAATGCAAATCGATGGTTGGCGTCCCGAGGACACAGCCGGCCAGGTTCCCGGTGACGGGTCAGCGGTCGATTTCGATGTCTTGGAAAGAGAGCGGGTCATCCACCGGCTCCAGATGAGTGAAGACGATTACGCCGGACAGGGTCTCGCGAATGTCGGCCTCGATATCCTCCACCAGGTGATGCCCCTTGTGCGTCGTCCATCTGCCGGGGACCAGGACATGAATGGACACAAACCGGCGGCCCGCGGCCTGCCGGGTGCGCAGCGCGTGGAATTGGATGCCCTGCTCCTTGTATTTGTTGAGGACCTTCAACAGCTTCTCGTTTTCTTCGGGCGGCAGGGCCGTATCCATCAGGCCCGCGACCGAACGCCGCATCAGTTGGAAGCCCGTCCACACGATATTGACGGCGACGGCAAGGGCAATGATCGGGTCCAGCAGTTGCCATCCGCTCAATGCCACAGCGCCCACGCCGGCGATGACCGCCACGGAAGTCCACACATCTGTCATCAGGTGACGGGCGTCGGCTTCGAGCGTGATCGAGCTGCTCTTTTTCCCGACGTACAGCAGGATGCGGGCCACGCTCAGATTGATTAACGACGCCACGGCCGCCACGGCCAGACCGGCGACGGTCTGCTCGATCGCTTGCGGGGCCATGAGGCGTCGCACCGCGGCCACCGCAATGCTGACGGCCGCCAGCACGATGAGAACGCCTTCCGCACCGCTGGCGAAGTACTCGGCTTTGCTGTGTCCGAAGGGGTGCTCCTTATCCGCCGGACGGGCAGCGACGATCAGCATGGACAGCGCGATAATCGCGGCCACCAGGTTGACCAGCGACTCGACCGCATCCGACAGCAGACCAACCGAGCCCGTCAGAAAATAGGCGAAGCTCTTGAGCCCGATCGTCACAATCGCCGCAGCAATCGACAGCCACGCATATCGCGTTAATGAGGATCGATCCATATTGCAGTTCGGTTTCTCCTTGGCGGCCACGGTTCGTCCAATGATTCCATCGTAGAGACACAAAATCATGCGTCTCCACTCGGGCATCTGAATAAGATATCGGTGGATCAAGACGTGCCTTCTTTGAGGCAGATACCTCAAGCTCGGCCTGCTTAGCCACCGCCAGCATCCGATTCCTTCACAGCAAGAATGATGATAACGTGGCATACTGCGTCAATCAAGAGATGGTTCAAAAAAGCCAAGACTTGCCCCCGCCCGCGTGGTACAATACCCGCCGCGTTAGTGATCGTCCAAGATCGGCTGATGGAGGTATAGCAAATGTCGCACACCCAGGAGAACCAGATGAATCGAGACATGCATCCGCACAATCATCCCCCCTGCTGCCTGCGGAATCCGGCCGCAAGACTGAAGGAGAGACTGAAACACCGATGGTTGGTCTGGCTGCTGCCGGTGGCCGGGCTGCTGTCGCTCGTCTGGTTCCTGATTCGCGTGGTGCCGAAGCCCTCGCGGGCGCTGTATCCGTGCCAGCGCGTGGCCATGCCGCTGGCTTCCGGGTTCGTCGCCTGGCTGGTCGGGCTGGCGGGTTCGATTATCGCCTTTCGCAAGGCCGGAAAGCTGCTCAGGCAATCGCGGCTGCCGCTGGCGCTTGCCTGTCTGATTGCCGCGCTCGTATTCGTGGTCATGGCGGTTCAGAACATGCCGGAGACGCCGTTGACCGCCGCCGAGCAGCGGGGTCTGGCGCCCATCGGGCAGGCGAAAGGGCTTCATCCCGGCCGGGTGGTCTGGGTCCACGACCCCGAGGCGACCGACTGGAAGGGCCCCGGCGACGGCCACCCGTGGCAGGAGGAGCATACGAACCCGGCGGTCTGCGACCAGATGGTGTCCAAGGCCATCCGCTCGCTGACCGGCGAATCGACCGACCCGAAGGCGTGGGACGCCTTGTTCCGCTACCACAACCAGATTCGCGGCAAGGGCAACGTCGGCTACCAGCCGGGCGAGAAGATCGCCATCAAGGTGAACTTCGTCGGCTTCATCCGGACCATGCGCAGCGTCAATCCGGACACCTACACCCTCGACAACTGGCAGGACTACATGAACACGTCGCCCCAGTTGATTGCCGCACTGCTCAAGCAGTTGACGCAGGCGGCGGGCGTCAAGCAGTCCGATATCGCCGTCGGCGACGGCCTGACCTACTTCGCCAACGAGTACTACGACATGCTTCACAAGCAGTTCCCGGACGTGACGTACCTCGACGCCAAAGGCGGCTCCGGGCGAACGCAGATGGTCGTCTCGACCGTCCCCATCTACTGGAGCTGCCGGCCGCAGAATGTCGAACAGGACTGTGTGCCCAAGGCGTATGCGGAGGCCGAGTACCTGATCAATTTCGCCAACCTCAAGGCTCACAGCGGCGCAGGCGTCACGCTCTGTGCGAAGAACCACTACGGCTCGCTATTCCGCACGCCGCCCGCGAAGGGCTACTACGACCTGCACAAGAGCGGCTTCAGCAAGGGCAGCAGCGAGTACCGAAACCTGGTCGACCTGATGGGCCATGCCCACATCGGAGGTAAGACGGTGCTCTATCTGCTCGACGGTCTCTACTCCGGCGTGCATCCCAAGGACCAAGTGCCCAGGAAGTGGAGTTCGGCTCCCTTCGATGGCGACTGGACCTCGAGCCTGTTTGCCTCGCAGGACCCGGTGGCCATCGATTCCGTCGGGCTGGACTTCCTGCAAGTCGATCTGCCGGAGGCCGCCCGCATGCCCGGCACCGATGATTACCTCCACGAGGCCGCCCTCGCCGACAATCCGCCTTCGGGCACGTTCTATGACCCGGACCACGCCACGGACACAGCCCGCTTGGCCAGTCTCGGCGTCCACGAGCATTGGAACAATCCGAAAGATAAGCAGTACACCCGTAACTTCGGGCGCGGCAAGGGCATCGAGCTCGTGCAGGTCCGCCCGGAGCCCAAGCCGCCGGCCTCCGTCGTCGCGCTGGGCGAGAAGGTCACCCTGCTCTCGGGCACGTTCAAATTCACCGAAGGCCCCGCCGCCGACGCCGAGGGCAATGTCTTTTTCACCGACCAGCCGAACGACCGCATCTGCAAGTGGTCCGTGGACGGCAAGCTGAGCGTTTTTCTCTCGCCTTGCGGCCGGTCCAACGGCATGTTCTTCGACAAGCAGGGCAACCTCTGGGCGTGCGCGGACCTCAACAACGAACTGTGGAAGATCGATCCGCAGGGCAACGTCACGGTCGTCGTCAAGGACTACAAGGGCAAGAAGCTCAACGGCCCGAACGACCTCTGGATTGCGCCCAGCGGCACCATCTACTTCACCGATCCTTTCTATAAGAGAGACTATTGGAAGCGCGGCCCGATGGAGCAGGACGGGCAGCACGTCTACTATCTGACGCCCGACCAGAAGGACTTGGTCCGCGTGACGAGCGATCTCGTTCAGCCGAACGGCATCATCGGCACGCCCGACGGTCAGTACCTGTACATCGCCGACATCGGCGCCGGCAAGACATACCGGTACAAGATTAACCCCGACGGGGCCCTTTCCGAGAAGACCCTCTTTTGCTCGATGGGCTCCGACGGCATGACGATCGACACCGAGGGCAACGTCTATCTGACCGGCAAAGGCGTCACCGTCTTCAGTCCCGAGGGCAAGCAGATCGACCAGATCCCCGTCAGCGAGAGCTGGACGGCCAACGTGACCTTTGGCGGCCAGGACCGTGGCACCCTCTTCATCACCGCCAGTGACTCGCTCTACGCCGTCAAAACCCGGGTCAGAGGAGTCTACTGACAGCCACGTAATTTGGAGAGGAGTCTCGCCATGAGCGGAGCCAGGAAGGACAACCAGGACCACTCCGCCAAGGACCCACAGGGCCCCACGGGGGATATGCCGGGACCACGTTTGGAGGCCGGCAGCCAGATCGGCCATTTCCGCATCGAGCGGGAAATCGGCCGGGGCGGTGCAGGCGTGGTCTATCTGGCGCACGATACGAAGCTGGGCCGGCGTGTGGCGATCAAGAGCCTGCCCCTGGAATTGATGCGCGATGCCCAGATGCGGTCCCGCCTGAAACGCGAGGCCAAGCTCCTGGCCTCGCTCGACCATCCCAACATCGCGACGATTCACGACATCGTGGAGCAGGCCGAATGCGGCGGCTACCTGATTCTCGAATATATCGAGGGCGACACGCTCGGCGAACGCATCGCACACAGGCCGCTGGACCTGCGCGAGGTCCTGTCCATCGCCCAGCAGATCGCCGAGGCCGTGGCGGCGGCCCACGAGCGTGGTGTGACGCACCGCGACCTGAAACCCGGCAATATCAAAATCACGCCGGAAGGCAAAGTGAAGGTCCTGGATTTCGGACTGGCCAAGGCCGTCGCCGGCGAGGCAGCGGACCAGGAAAGCACGATCACGGAGCCGGGCCGGGTGATTGGCACACCCGCTTACATGAGTCCGGAGCAGGCCCGCGGCAAGCCCACCGACAAGCGCTGCGACATCTGGTCGTTCGGCTGTGTCCTGTACGAGATGCTAACCGGCAAAGTGCCCTTCGAGGGCGAGACGGCTTCCGACACGCTGGCGAACGTTCTGCAAACGGAACCCGACTGGCACGCCCTGCCCCAGGGCGTACCGATGAACATCCAAGTCCTGCTGCGACGCTGTCTGGAAAAGGACCCGCGCCGGCGGCTTCAGGACATCGGGGACGGCGTCATCGAAATCCGCGAAACACTGAACCTGCCGGCGACCGCACCGCCAGTGACCACTCCCTCCATTGCCCTTACGGCGCACATCGCTGTCAAAGCAAGGTCACGAAGAATAGTGATGGTTATTGGTGCGATAATCATCGCGGTCCTGGCTCTTATTGCCGCATGGCTTGTCAACAGGAAGCCGTCTGTGCCTCTTTCGAAGGAAATCCGGCTGGTGGTTCTGCCGTTTGAGAATCTGGGGTCCGCTGACGACGAGTATTTTGCCGCCGGCATTACTGAGGCTATCACTGCTCGCTTGGCCACCATTCATGGGTTGGCTGTCATCTCCCGTCAAAGCGCCATGCAGTACAAGAAACGAGAGAAAAGTGCACAGCAGATCGCTGACGAACTGCGGGTTGATTACATTCTGGAAGGCACGGTCCAGCGAGAGCGGCCCTCTGATCCAACGAGCCGAGTGCGAGTACTGCCTCAGCTTATCAAGGCTTCCAACGACACACACGTGTGGGCACAACCCTACGATAATGACATGAGCGAAGTTTTCCGGGTACAGTCCGACCTGGCTGAGCGGGTGGCCCAGGCACTGAATATTACTCTGGTGGAACGTGAACGGCGGGCACTACAGTCCAAGCCAACAGAGAACATGGAAGCCTATGACTATTTTCTGCGCGGCAACGAATACCGGCACCGAGGTAACCGCGAAAATGACTACAAGATAGCCATCCAGATGTATGAGAGGGCGGTCGAGCTGGACCCCAAGTTTGCCTTGGCCTACGCTCAGCTCTCAAGGACTCACGCAGAGATGTATTGGTATGTCTATGACCATACCTTAGAACGGCTTGAAATGGCAAAGAAGGCCGTGGACAGAGCCTTACAGCTTGAGCCCGATTTGCCAGAGGCACATCTGGCTTTGGGACATTATTACTACCATGGTCATCTGGATTATGACCGTGCCCTGGAGGAGTTCGCTATCGCCCGCAAGAACCTGCCTAACGATAGCGATCTGCTGAGTTATATCGGCTATGTTCAAAGGCGACAGGGAAAATTCGAGGAGGCGTTAGCCAATATCAAAAGAGCCTCCGAGCTTGACCCTCTCTCTAACTTTCTAGCCCGTATCCTGGGGGAAACGTTTATGTTGATGCGCAACTATCCGGAAGCATTGCGCTGTTTTGACAGGGCTATCTCGCTGGCTCCCGATTTGCCGGAACCATATAGTTATAAGGCCTCGCTATACCTGCACCGGGAAGGCAGCACCGAGAAGGCACGGGCAGTCGTGGAGGAGGCGTTGAAGAACATTGGGTCACCAGAAGAATCTGGGATTGTCAATCTGCTGATTACCCTCGATGTGTACGAGGGAAACTATCAGAAGGCTTTGGACCGGCTCTCTTTGAAATCAGAAGATGTCAATACCCAGTGGGACTTTGTCCCCAAGGCTATGCGATATGCAAGAATCTACGGGTACATGAACGAAGATGAGCTGGCGAAGAAATACTACGACGAGAGCCGAAACATCCTCGAAGCCAAAATTCAACAGCAGCCCGATGATGCGCGTTTTCACAGTGCCCTCGGCATCGCCTACGCAGGTCTCGGTCGCAGAGAAGATGCGATCCGCGAAGGAAAGATAGGGGTTAACTTACTTCCTATAAGCAAGGAAGCCTACCGAGGCTATTCTCGAGCCAGTGATTTAGCCCGGATCTATGTGATGGTTGGCGAATTTGACCTCGCCATTGACCAGATCGAATTTCTGCTGTCTATACCTGGTGGACTGTCGGTTCCCTTACTGCGACTTGAGCCGGTTTGGGCCCCACTGCGCGAGCATCCCCGCTTCAAAAAACTCCTGGAGGCAAAAGAGTAGTTGAAGATGAGCGGGAAACGATATGTGATAGGGGTGTTACTCCTAACTTGGGTTCCGTGCGTTCCTGGAGCGCCGCCGGTGACCGTTGAGGTGACCGAGGTCAAGAAGATTTGGGACCACGGGCCGCACAACGCCTTCACGGATTTGGCTTTCTGGAAGGACCAGTTCTATTGTGCTTTCCGCGAGGGCCGGGGCCACGTCTCGACCGACGGGCGCATCCGGGTCCTGTCCTCGAAGGATGCGGACGCGTGGACCTCCGCGGGCCTGATTGAGCTTGCCGGCTACGACTTGCGGGATGCACACCTGTCCGTCACCCCCGACAATCGGCTCATGCTGCTGGGCGGGGCCGCACCGAGACAGAAGGACGATGAGAGCGCCCCCACCGGCTCTTTTGTTGCCTTCCTGGGCAAAGGCACCGACTGGACGAAGCCGCAGATTGTCGTCGAGCCGGGCCGCTGGCTCTGGTGCGTGACGTGGCACGAGGGCAAAGCCTACGGCGTCTCGTATCCCGCGCCGAATGGCTCGCCCTATATCGATCTGCTCACAAGCCGGGACGGACTCGCCTGGCAACCGCTTGTTCCCAAGCTCTACGGCGTCGGCTTCCCGAACGAGGTGACACTGCGCTTCGACCAGTCCAGCACGTGCTATGCCCTGGTCCGCCGGGACAAGCAGGGAGACCAGCCGTACAGTGCCATCCTGGGGATCAGCAAAGGCGATTACACGCAATGGCAGTGGCACGACCTCGGCCCCGAGTTCAACGGCTTCGGCGGCCCGAACCTCCTCCAACTGCCGACCGGCCAGTGGCTCGCCGCCGGCCGGATGCACCAGGACGGCGCCCACACCGCCCTGTGCCGCCTCGACGTCACCAACCACAAAATGACGAAGCTCCTGAAGCTGCCCAGCGGCGGCGACACCAGCTATCCCGGCCTCCTCTGGCACAACGACCTGCTCTATATCACCTACTACTCCACCCACGAAGCCAAAACGAGCATCTACTTGGCCAAAGTCAAGATCGTCATGCAGGCCAATAAGAACGTGATGCGCGAGCGGCCCAACGTCAAAGCTCAGCGACGGCTTTTAGCCGTCCGGTGCAGCGACCTGCTGGACGCCCTCTTGCGAGACAAACCTCTCTTGGCTTCGCTAAATACCGCCTCTTCCAGTTGTATCCGCTCCCGAAGGATGTGCGCTACCCATTCGTCAAGACCGGAGGACTTGTGCAATCGAGCCAGAAAAGCTGCTCGTGCCGCAAGATCGCCAGGAATGGTCAACGAAGACATCTTCGGTCTCTTCACACGGACGGGCTTTCCCCAGGCGGAAGGACTCTCTGCTTGAGCTGTCACAACTCGGTCGATCTCTTCTTCGGTCAATCGCTTCACCGGTTTCTTCGTCGTCATATTGGCCATCCCGTAATAATTCGAACGACAGCGTGCGGCTTCAGTTGGAAAATGATCTTCAGCCGTCTGCCGCCTGTGCTCGTACCGATCAGTTGGTAACGATCTTGGAATCTCTTGTTCCGACGGACTTCATATTCGAAAAAGAAGCGTTTTGGGGGTCAACTCTTGACACTTGACAGGCCTTTTGGGGTCTGTAAATCATGGTTATGGGTCGGCCATAATCGTCTTGTAGCGCTCCACCTCGGCCGCCGGCATCCCCTTGAACAGCGGCTTCAGTGTATAGTTGCCGACCATCTTGCCGTCTCGCATATAGAGCCAGTCTGAGATGTCGGCCTCCGGAATCTCTATCCGGTCGCCAAGCTTTACACTCCTCACAGTATCTGGGTCATTGTTGATGGTGCCCATGATCTTCCCGTCGCGCCGCTCGATGTCGATGGCCCAGAAATGCTCGGTGCCTCTTTTGTCCGTAATCCTGACCTTCAGCGAAAAGTCGCTCTCGCCGTGCTCCCGCTTCTCGAACGTCTCCCAGAATTGGGGCAGTGTCTCGCGTGCCTTGGCAATGGCGGCATTCATCTCCGGGTCGTCGGGCTCGACGCTAACGACCGTGTCTCGCTCGGAGCAGCCGCTGAGACACGCCAGCAGAATCCCGGCTAACAACAACGTGATGTACGAAAGACGATTCATCCGGGTGAATTCCTCCATACTTATTTCTTCTGTCGTTTTGGTTTGCGGCCTCGCTTGGCGGGCCGCACTATTCGCTCGGCAAGGTCGGATACGTGGCGTAATCTTCCTCATCGAAGCACGTCTCCAGTCGCCGATTGCCACGCTGCGCGGCATGATGGGCGACACTGGCAACCACTGTTCTCGCCAGCCGTGCCATGCCGCCAGCCTACCCGCCGGGCCCCACAAGATCAATGCGCATCCTCGGAATTAGTATGGTGTCCCCCGGAATTGCGACGCGCGTACGCCGCAGGGTCATGTTCGATCACCCTTTCATCAGGAGATTCCGAGTGCTCCTCATCACTTGATCTAGTTTGATCCGTTTCCGCTTGATCATCATGTCAGTCCACGTATCCGGTTCCAGCCAGAAACTGCCCTTGATGAAGCACCGCTCGGCAAGGTCACGGTCAATGTCGCGGAGTGGGACGCTTGCATCATGCCAGAGTTTCGCGATTGCCCATTCGCTTTTCCGATTTCGCTTCTTGCCGGCATCGAGCGCCTCGACATATGCCTTGCTCTCATTGAGTGCAGTGTACAGTGCATACAGCGCCTGATCCGTTCGCTCGGTCCTCTTCTTCCGGCCCTCCCTGATCAAACCGAGTGCGGCAAGAAAGCGGTCAAATACCGCGAACGCGACTTCATGTGCCATCCTTCATTTCCTTCTCAATACTAGGGGGCAGCTATCGTTTTCTCGACTCGCATGCACCGTTAATAGGTGGCTGTCCCGAATTCCCGCAGCGCCTTGTTAGACGGTGAGCGCAAAGCTATTCTATTCGCTCGATTCCGACAACGAATTCGGCAAACTCTGAATATCCTTCAAAGAACTCATCTAACTCTTCCTGCGTAAATACGTAGATTCGACGCTCCGGTTTCTCGATGTAGGGAACGACCGTTGTTACGCGGTACCGCGCGGACTGCAGTTGGTCGCGCTCTTGCGGTGATATAACAGCGGTGTCCACCGGATGCGTAGGCGCGTCCGTCCGGACTATGCGTTCAAGTACCTCCAGCAGACTGGTGCCCGTCTCAACGATCCGACGAGCGTCGACGTCGCGGATGTCCTCTCCGTGTATCGCGCGGTTACATAGTGCGATCACATCTAACAATGAGACGCCGAAGTTCTCCTCGAAAACTTCTCGGGCGACCAGTTGCCGGACCAAGTAGCTCAAGGCCACTGGCCTTTTCCGGCTCGTTTCTGGAACAGTGGCACGCTGCTCGAGGCGACGCAGCCTACCTTCTAGCTCGATCCGCAGTTTGGCGAGGGCAACTACCGGGTCCGTCGCGACCAGACTGATGATCGCCGACGCGGCCTCGCTAGTTTCGAGTGGTAGTACGCTGTCCCGGACGTGTACAGGCAACGCGCTTTCTGCCTGCTGCGCGACGCGCTTGACCTCGTCCGCCTGAATCTCTGCCTCGAACTCACCAATCTTTATCTTCTTAATGGCCGCGACGAAGGGGCTCGCAAGAATGATGAGCAACAGAATTAGCGAAGTATTGTCGACATTGATTCGCTGCACTCCGAAACTGTGCGCCACCAGAAGGCCCAGCGCAGCGAGCAAGACAAGCCACCACAGGTGCGCCACGACCAGCCGTCGAGTTCTCCCCATGTTTCTCACCTTCGGCGTCCAATACTGTTTCTGTGGATCGGTGTAACACCCTAAACACCGCTCCGAGTGCCGTACAAGGCGCCCGCGAGTAATGCATCCCTTTGGACGCAGCCGCTGAGATGTCAGGCGGTTGCGCCAAAACGGCGTTTTTATCACGGCCTCTTATGCGGATCGGCATGCCGCCATCTCAATTCCCTCAAAACCCATCGACCGGAATCCGAACGCCGGACGGGCCACGGTCGAGGACATGAGTATAGGTCATCATCGCTCCTGACGCCACCATGAACCAGTACCTTGGGCACTTCCAACATCCGATTCTCCCTTACTCACGGCCAGGATTATAGCACGGCCGGTCGGGCAGGGCAAGCGGGCAGGCGGAAATATCCACGTCCCTCGGGCGAAAGGGCGAGGTCACGGGGCCTCGACGGGAGGCGATTCGGGCAGGAGTGCAGCGGGAAGGGTGTCGGCCCATGCACGGATCGCCGGCCAGTCCCGGCCGTCGTGGGCTGGCAGGCCGTGAAGCGGGCTGGCCGGCAGAGCCGCGAGCAGCGAGTCGGGAAAGCGGAGCTGGGCCGGATCATACTTGCCGACGAACACCTCCGTGGCCGCAGGTGTGAGCCAGGGCAGCTTCGCGAGTGCGGCGTCCAACTGGGTGCGCGAGCCCTCCAGTTCTGCGCCGGCCGAGACGGGGCCGAGCGCGAAGATGGCGACCGGCATCCGGGAAAGCGCTGTGCGGTGCCGCTTCAGGAACTTGCGTGCTTCCCGGAGCAGGGAGCCGATGTAGAGCGGCGCGCCGAGCACGACGGCGCTGAAGCCGTCGAGGGAGCGCACCTCCCGTGCGCGCCGGACTTCCACGCCGAGGCCTCGCCCGCGCAACCTCGCGCCCACGGCCTCAGTGACCTCCTGGGTCGAGCCGTAGCGTATCGCATAGGCAATCAGAATCGAAGCTGCCATGATTCCCCCTTACTCACAGCCAGAATCATAGCATGGCTGGTCGCGCGGGGCAAGCACTGGGCAGAAATGCCATCGTCTCTTCGCAGAAAGGCCGTGACCCCGGCGAGGCCTTGGGCCCGCCCGGGTGAATCTCGCACAAATCCGGCCCACGCGAGTGATGATTCATAATTTATGATTGATGATTGAAATCGTCTAAATCCAGGTTCTGCAATGTCTTAGCGTCGTCCCTCGCTTCCAGACGAAATGCCGGAGTTGTCCGAAATTTCACTTGACGGCCAACTTGTATGTACGTATGATACGTACGCAACTATTGAGGCGTAGTCACAACTGAATAGCGGGATCGTCAATAGTAAATCGCAAATCATAAATGGTAAATTCGGAGGGTCTGGTCATGGCCAGTGAAGCACCAATCCCCACCAGCCAGCGGCTGATACGTTCCATCATTCCAACATTCCATCATTCCATTCACGGGACCCGGATGGCCGGGGGCGAACGACCCAGTTATGCAAAACAAACCCAATTTGCAGATGGGCCAATGAATGCTAACTGCTGTCCCCCAAAAGGTTTAGGAGAAATAGGCGTGCATTATGTCTCTGCGAAAACAAAGCCAATTTGCCAAAAACGAGGTTGCTTCCCCCGCCTCTGCGAGGGCAGGCCTTGCTGCGCTCCTCGCAACGACGCATACAGGCAGGGAGCCGACGATGCGACCCTCCTCCCGGCCGGGAGGCAACGGGCCGAGTGTGCAAAACAAAGCCAATTTCCAGAGGGCCTGAGGAACGCTAACCGCTGATTAGAGAAAGGGTTATGAGGGTCATGGCCGATTTCCCGGTCATCCAAAACAAAGCCAATTTCCGGGGCCCGATACCCGCCCCACGGGCAGGGCAACCACAGGGGGGAGGCGGTTGCCCTACCGGCGGCATATGGGGGCTGTCGGACCACGCAACGCAGTCACACACGAGGTGACGTGAGCTGGTCCGAGGCTTGCCCTTCGCCGGGCAGGCAGGTAGACTCTTTCGAGAAGAAGAGGAGACACACGACCGCAAAAAGATTCGCATCAGAAAGGAGCAGGTATGAAGCCGGGAGTGTATTTCATCTCGTTGTTGGCGGTTCTGGTACTCGGTGTCACGAGCGTGGCCAGGGAGAAAGCCACAAAAGAAAGACCAGCGAAGAAGGAAGCGGGTCAGAGCAGAGAGGTGCTTGCCGCCGGGGCCGAGGTCAAGAAGCTGGCGGGGGATTTCAAGTTTACGGAGGGTCCGGCCGGGGACGCTGAGGGCAACGTCTACTTCAGCGATATCCCGAACAACCGCATCCTCAAATGGTCGCTGGATGGCAAGCTCAGCACGTTCCTTGAAAACTCCGGCGGTGCCAACGGGCTGTACTTCGACAAGGATGGCAACCTGCTGGCGTGTCAAGGCACGGCCCGGCGGCTGGTCTCCATCTCGCCGAAGGGCGAAGTGACCGTTCTGGCCGAGCAGTACAACGGCAAGAAGTTCAACAGCCCCAATGACCTTTGGATCGACCCCAAGGGCGGCGTCTATTTCAGCGACCCGCGCTACGGCGGCCGGGAGGACATGGAGCAGGACGGCGAGCACGTATACTACCTGACGCCGGACCGCAAGAAAGTCATTCGCGTCATCAGTGATATGGTCCGCCCCAACGGCGTCATCGGCACGCCCAACGGCAGGAGGCTCTACGTCGCCGACGCCGGTGCGGGCAAGACCTACGGGTACCGGATCAACGAGGATGGAACGCTGTCCAACAAGCAGCTCTTTGCCGAGCAGGGCTCGGATGGCATGACCATCGACAATCGCGGCAACGTGTACCTCACGAGCAAGGCCGTCACCGTCTATGACAGGCGAGGCGAGAAGGTCGCGGAGATTCAGGTCCCCGAAGGGCCGGCCAACGTCACCTTCGGCGGCAAAGACAATCAGACCCTCTTCATCACCGCCCGAACCTCACTCTACGCGGTCCCGATGGAGGTCCGGGGCGCCGCGACCCCGATCCGCCCCGGCGAGCCGGCCGCCAGAGAGGCCAGAAAAGCCAAGCAGGCCCGAAAATCCAGACAAGGGGAGCGGCAGAAGTAGATGAACCAGCAGCGAGAACAGGTTCTGCGTCAACTCCAGGAACTCGTGGAGAAAGGGGCGGATTCGGAACAGCTCTTCCAAGTGATGCGGCAGGCTCTCCGTCTGCGTCCTGTCCCGCACGACCTGCTGCGCACGCTTCTGCAACGGCAGGTTGAAGCCAAACGGAAGGCCGCCTCACCCGAATCCCTGGCGAAAGGCGAGCGGCTGGTGCGCGAGTACTGGGACGAGTACACCCGGCCCTCGAAGAACGCCCTGGACCCAGAGCATCCGGTGGGAGCGGCGGCATGCGCCATCCGGGCCGCCCTGCCGGAGTTCGAGGAACGAACGGCCGATGTGTACCCTGACTTCGAAACCGCCGTGCGCCGGGTGAAGGGCCAGGAGAAGCAAATACCTCTGCCACCCGGATTTGCCGAAGGCCGTCCCGTCTCCTATCTGCATCTCGCCCGCGGGTTGCTGCTACAGGATGATGACGGCTCGATACACACGCAATACGAGCTCTTTGAAAGCAAGATGTCCAGAGGAGAATTGGAAGCAACCTGGAAACACGGGTTTCGCATCAGCGACGTGCTGGTGCTCTCGTGGCTGCGTCCCAGACCGTTGGAGCTCCGCCACGTCGAAGCGCTCTTGGGCGCGTGTCCGAGGCAGTCATTCCGAAGACATC
>Ga0315289_10001114_pt1 | contig 42103 bp, 53 predicted proteins | sample YL17G11_40_MG_FD_203452 | JGI IMG/M metagenome (GOLD analysis project Ga0315289, IMG submission 203452) | Sediment microbial communities from Yellowstone Lake, YNP, Wyoming, USA - YL17G11_40 | ecosystem: Environmental > Aquatic > Freshwater > Lake > Sediment | place: USA: Wyoming | collected... | reverse complement strand
AACATTCTCTCCAGCCTTACCGCTAGCAACAATACCAACTACGGAATCTACCTCACCTCCAGCTCCAACAACACCCTCACCGACATCACCGCCAACATTAACGGCCAGTACGGCATCGTTCTCTCCGGTTCCAACAACAATATAACAGGCGGTTCCTTTACCGGAAGTACGATTGCTGACTATTACTTGTCATCGGCGGGCGTAACCAACAACATCACCAACACCAACTTCACAGCTGCAAGGAAAATCTATTTTGGGGATTCGACCTCCTGGTTCGTCTACAACAATGACACAAACAGCCTATGGCTTAAGACAAATGTCTTGGCTGCAAAAACTATACAAAGAAAACTAAATAGCTGGTCTCAATCAAATGTGAGCTGGAGTGATAACGCAACAGCAACGACAGTAACTGCAAACTACACTCTGACAGGATTGATAGCGAATACACAATATACCATATTCAACTTCACAACCAAGGCCTACACGATTACGACGGATGCGAAGGGATTCTTGAATTTCACCATAGCTTTGAACACCACATCAAGGGTGATACAAGTCAATACGACAATCACGGCCACCACGACAACGACGACAACTACGTCTAGCACAACTACGACAACCACGACCACGGTTCCGACAACGACCACAACAGTTCCAGCAACAACTACAACAACCACGAGTCCGCCAACCACTACAACGACGACCACTCAACCACCAACTACTACGACAACCACGGTTCCGACCACGACTACCACGACAACTATACCGACAACAACGACCACCACAGTTCCAGCAACCACAACAACAACTACGAGCCTGCCAACTACCACAACGACGACCACCACCACGACCCTGCCCGCGTCGAAGGGAAGGATAGCATACCTCTGCAGGACGGACAAGTGCACGCAGCAGAAGGAGGCCGAGATAATCGCGTGGCTGAGGACGAACGGTTGGACAGTGGCAGGCAAAAGCTACGCCACTTGGACCGTGTCCGATTTGAACGGCTACGACCTCATAGTGTGCTCCGACGAGAATTACGGGGGATGCAGACTCGACTCGGCCACGTCCGGTTACAAGGCGCACACGACCTACAAGAAACCGGTCGTCGAGATAACTGATTATTACGCCGTTGCAACGGCCGCCTACAGCCTAGGGTACCTCAGCACCAGCTCCTCACTGACATCGATCACGGGCATGAAATCGCTGACCAAGGTGGCCAACGACACGATAACCGCAGGATACGCTTCGAAGTTCCAGATACTGTCGGCGGCCGCGTCCTTTGCCGCGGCCCCGACCAGCAGGCTTGCGTCATCGGTTATAAACGTTGGCAACGCGCAGTCCGGCTATTCGATTCTGTTCAAGGCCGACCAGAACGCGAGCCACGGCAGGTTCGCATGGGTCGGATGGCTGAAGAGCACAAGCCTGTCCAAGATGAACGCGGACGGCACGGCCATACTTACGAGGACGATCAGCTGGGCGCAGTGCGGCAATGCCGCGGGTTGCGGCCCAGGCTAGCCGACGACGACTACGGCAACGACTATTCCGGCGATGACTGCCACCATATGGATTCAAATCCCACCCTCGGCGCTTACTTTAAAATGGGCGATGGGTTATAAGGAAAATGCGAAATACTCGTTGTAAAAGGTCTTCCTCTCCTGCAAGGATTCTATCGTCCTCACGTATTTTCCAGGGAGGATAGGACCCACCGATGTGTATTCATCTTCACACTTTCTGTCGCTCCTTACCAGAAGGGTTAGGTCGTTTATCTTGTCAAGCGAATCTGCGACCGTGTGCTCGGGAAAAAAGGCGTTTATGACGTAACCGGAACTAACTCTTAAGAAGGACCTGTTAGTCGTGAATGATATCAAAGGCGAGCAGGCGAGAGTGCCTTGGTACAGAGGAGCATCCAAATCCAAGTGTCGTCTCAATATCTCCGCAAGTGGCGCGGTCCTCACGTCCACGCCTGAAAGTCCCTTGTAAACTTCTGGGAAACTTTCGCCAAAGTTTGCAAGCCCGGAACAGAGGATATTACTGGTCATTGACGAAAGAAGATGTTCTTTCTTTGCGTCGTCATTGACCCATCTCCACAGTTCGATCATGATAATGATTAGGACACAATCTTTTTATCCCTTCCTCGGCGCTACCGCGCTGCGGCCGTCTGCGCCTGCCCGGAGAGCCGGCGCCAGCCTTCCGAGAAAAGTTCCACGGCCCGCTCGTCCATCGTGAACTTCTTGGACGTGAACTCGACCCTGTGGCCGTACCCGCCGCCGCCCAGCTCTATTACAGTGAACAGCGCTTCGTCCAGGAACCCGTAGTACGTCGGGTTCTTCACAGTCCTGCCCCCCGTCGAGGAGAACGCGTGCTTGTTGCCGGACGCGATCGCCCGCATGTCCAGCTTCTTGTAATGCATCTCGAACCCGCCTTCAGACCCGATTATCCTCTCGGCCAGGCCGGAATCGCCGAGCACTCTCTTCGCATTGTCGATCGCGTATTTTTTGACCGCCATATAAACTGTTTGAAAAATTGAATTTTAATAGGCTTCGAACGGCCAATCCATTCCTCGGCGCTAAAACCAAAACAAATTTAAGGACTCAATCCTATATGGTTCCAGGAAGGTGAAAAAATGGTAAATGTAAACAAGAAGAATGGTGCCTTGCAAGAATTTAGTTTGGAAAAACTTAAAAATTCTATTCTGAAAGCAGGAGCACCAGCTGACGTAGCAGAAAAAATTGCAAATGAAATCTCAGGAAAGATAAAAGAAGGCATTTCAACTTCTGAGATAAAGACTATGGTAGTTAGTTCTTTGCAATCAGCCAATGCTGCTTGGGCAGATGCATATAGCAAATATGTGAAACCTTCTGCCTAAACTTTCCTTTCCTTCTTTCTTTGGCGCTCGGCAAAGAACTACTTTCAAGTGGATACACCGGGCCCGCAACGCAACTCCGAGTCAAAGGAAACCTTTTTAACCGCCCAGAACACGCAATACTATATAGCGAAAGGCAACCAAAACGATGCGAGGATGGAAAGGACATTTCGGTTGCTCTGAAAAGAGTGTTGCCCAGATGCCTCTGTCGGGATATCGAGAACGCATACGGGAATTGGACTACACCTTCCCGTTGGACGCTTTGTCCCGTTAAGCGACTCTGGCCTCTATTGACGGCTCCGTCGGGTTGCTGAAAGGCTAGCTTCGATAAGTACAGCCCGAAGCCGACTGTAACCGAGTCCAAATTTCCACCCTTGCGATTCTTGCGGTGGTCAGAGTGATTTGCCCGAAGTTAGACTCAGGTTCTTGCAAGCTGCTGAAAGCCTTCTGCCCGAAAAAGTACAAGATAAAGATGGTGAAGCACGGGCTGTGCCCGGTGTTCAAGGGCAAGAAACCCAAGGCACCGAAGCCGTCAAAGCCGAAGGTTTCTAGAAAACATTCGAAGGCGAAAAGAAGAAGATAGAATTCCGACCTCGATGGTTTCTCCTTGCGTTTCCGGCTAAAGCATATAAGCCTGAACGCCGAAAATACATCAAGTTTGAAACGGAATTGAAAGCCTGTTTCTGCGAAAAGGCAAAGTCTGACGGAGGTAATGGTATGGCATACGGTGATGAGAGAAGGAGTTACGGGCGAGGAGGCTACGGCGGAAGCCGCGGAGGGTACGGAGGCTACGGAGGACGCGGCGGTTTTGGCGAGGAAAGGGATCTGCCCAAGCCGATAAAGCCCGGCGACGAGCTCGACGTCGAGATCGAGGAAGTCGGGACGAAGGGCGACGGGATTGCGCGCGTGAAGAACTTCGTGGTGTTCGTGGCGGGCGCCAAGAAGGGCGAGAAGCTGCGCATACGCATAAAGGACGTGATGAGCCGCTTCGCTACAGCGGAGAAGGTCGGAGGTGCGGTTGCCGAGCCGGCTGCGGCCGATGCGATTGAAGCTGCGCCTGCCGAGGCTGCGACCGCTGAAGTCGAAATCGGCGAGTCGAACGTCGAGGAGGAAGCCTCGGAGCCCGCGGAAGCCGAAGAGGCCGAGGCGGAGCTCGTCGAGGAGCAGGTCGAAGAGGAAGAGTCCAAGTCCGGCGAGGCGTAGGCTCTGGTTGGTTTGGGGTTTTTTGCTTTCTATTTCTCGTTTTTATTTTCCTGCTGCGAAATATAGGATATGGGCAATCCCGAGGAAGACGAGGACGAGGCCGAAGATGAAGCCGAGGACGTCGACTACGCGGTCGTGAGCGAGGCGGGCATGATGAAGCCGGAGATCAGGCCCGCGCAGGCCGAGGCCAGATCGGAGCATTCGAGGCAGCCCGTGCGGATCGCGGACAGGGGCATACGGCTGCAGACGTCTAGGCTGTCATACCTGTACACGTACGGCCTCGCTGTGCTCGTGCTCGTCTTCTTCTTCCTTGCAAGCTCGCGGTTCGGCATAGCGTTCACGTTCGCGCCGCAGACCACGTTGCAGGTTTTGAATGACATAGTGTTCATCGTCTTCGTCGCCGCGTTCGTCTGCTTCGCGGGCGAGGCCGACTTCGAGCGCATGACGAGGCAGTACGTGATAACGAACACGGAAGTCGTAAAAGTCGAAGGCGTCCTGCGCAAGCGCCGCGTGATAATACCGTACCAGAGCGTCTCGAACGTGGAGGTTTACAGGTCGGTGCTCGGAAGGCTGGCGGGATTCGGCGACGTCAACGTCATCGGCTTCGACGCGGAGATAAACATGAAGGGCATGCGCGAGCCCGACACGTTCTACAGGATAATCAACAACAAGATAGCCCGCATGCGCGGGTTCAGGCCGACAGCCGCGACCCAGGCGTTCGCGGCCGCGGAGGGGGAGCAGCCAAGGACAGACTGGCGCAGGGAGCAGCGGTCGCTCGAAACGAAGGTCAAGCCGCGCGCGCTGCCCGGAGAGGAGCCGAAGGGCGATTCCGTATTCGGATTCCTGAAGAGGCGCGTGCAGTCCAAGCCAATAGAGTTCGAGAAGCAGCCGAAGCCGAGAAGGAGGATCGTGCGTCGCGTGCGCAAGAGGAAGCCGCGCGGATAAACGCTAATAAGCCAGTCCTTACAATAATTTGAATACTGCAATTCTTGCAGGTGTCTTTTTGGCATACGAGTACAGGCGCACCGGTTTCAAAAACGCGTACGCGATACAGGGCATAAACGCGTTCATCTTCGGCGTGACGTTCATAGTCGTGCCGCTCCTGATGGTCGAGCGCGGCATAAACGTCGAGGAGATGGGACTCATATTCGCGGCGCTGCCGTTCGTCTCGCAGTTCGCGCGGCTGCTTTTCGGATGCGTGTCGGACTACACGGGCCGCAGGCTGATATTCCTCGTCAACGCTCTGGCGAACACCGCGTTCCTCGCTGCCTACTACCTCGCGACTGGCGCGCTCGGGTTCCTGACAGGCAAGCTTTTCGAGGGCGTGAAGGACATGGCGATCTGGTCCGTGAACCGGCCGTACTTCCTTGACCATACGGACGATGAGCGCGACAGGGTGCGCACGCTGATAAAGTTCCGCGGTTTCAACAGCGTGTTCGAGGCCTTGGGCATGATGGCCTCGGGCTTTTTGATCGCGACGCTCGCTTTCGACAACACGCTGCTGCTTTTGATAGTCGTTTCGTTTTTCGCTCTGCCGAACGTGGCCATGCTCGTGGACCGCGCGAAACAGAAAATCAACTTCGACTCGGTACGCAGCTCGTTGGACATTCGGCACAAGGGTCGCAAGTTCAAGAACTTCCTTATCATTTTTTTCCTGCTCGGACTTTCATGGGGCTTCATAGCCGGCTACATACTGCCGCTTTTCCTCGCAACCGCGGGCGTGCCCGTCCAGTACATCGGGCTGCTGCTCGGCATACGCGTTCTCTTCAACGGCCTGTCCATCTGGGTGTTCAGCTCGATGTGGAGCGGCAAGCGCAAGGTGCTCATCGGAGGCCTGCTGTTCTCGATTGCAATCGCGTCGCTCGGGCTCGTCGGATACGCAGTGCTGCCTCTGGCAGTCGTGCTTGTGGGCATGATAGCTGGCATCGCGGACGCCGGTTATGAGACCGTCTTCGTGCTCGTGTGCGACCGCAAGTCGCTCGGCCGCGACATAAGCGTGCTGATGATAGGCGTGAACGTCGGAATGGCCATAACGCAGGCGCTGTCGGGCTTCGTCATAGCCTCGCTCGGTTTCCCCACGATGTTCTTCGCCGCGGCGATGCTGTTCGCGCTGTTCTCCGTTGCATCGTATCACAACATGAACGGGAAGGACTGAACGGAGCGCTGCGCTCTTAAAATTGAAACGCAATCTATTCTTTAGATACAAATGCCCGTCAACGCCGGTGTCGAGTACTTCATCGCCGAAAGCGACTACCGCGACGCGAAAACAACGGAAGCGAAGATTGCAGCTTTGGAGAAGATGCTAAAACTCGCGCCGAAGCACAAGGGCGCGCACACGCTGCTCGCGCAGCTGAAGAAGAAGCTGTCCGTGCTGAAGAAGGAAGCGGCCAAAGCGAAAGCGGCCGCGGGCAAGCGTCCGAAGTTCGTAATCAAAAAAGAAGGCGCGGCACAAGTCTGCATTCTGGGTTTGACCAATTCTGGAAAAAGTTTGCTGCTTCGCACGCTCACGAACGCGCGCGTCGAAGTCGGCGAGTATCCTTTCACAACGAAGCAACCTGCCATAGGAATGATGGACTATGAGGGCGTGAAGATACAGCTCGTGGAAATTCCCGCGACGTTCGACGCCGAGTCGATGAGCATCGTGCGGACGTGCGACCTGATTCTGCTGCTGATTGACGCGACGAACGATTTGGACGTGCAGTTGAACCAGCTCTCCTCGCTGCTCGAGCGCCACGGACTGCAGGAGAAGAATTTGATAATCGCAGTGAACAAGGCGGACGAGCAGCCTACGAAAGGCGGGATTGTTGTCTCGGCGAAGACCGGCGACGGATTGCAAAATATGAAAGAAGAAATTTGGAAGCGGCTGCGTCTGATACGCGTCTACACAAAATCGCCTAACGGGAAAGCTGCAACAAAGCCGCTGACGCTGCCCGCAGGCGCGACCGTCGACGATGCCGTCAGGCAGGTACACAAGCAGCTGCTGAAGGACTTCCGATTCGCGCGCGTGTTCGACGATACGAGATTCAGCGGAAGGAAGGTCGGGCTCGAGTACGCGCTGAAGGACAGGGACGTTCTGGAGATACACTCCGGCTGAATCCTTCCGAAAGCCTTTAAGCTTGGAGGGCTTAGGTTTAATCGTGGGCACGGAGCAGACGAAACCAGACGAAGCCGAGATGACAAGGATACTGTCCGCGCTCGACAAGCTTTCTGAGCTGGAAAGCAAAGATCCTAAGAAATACCAAGGCCTGCCTGTTGTCAGGCACGACGTCGACGACACCACCGGCGTAGCAAGGATTCTAAAGGTGGGCGACGACATCAGGAAAATGGAAGGCGACGACATCAGGAGAATGGAATATTGGAGGACCAAGGTCGAAAAGAAAGAGTTCGAAGTTGTCAAATGGTCCCCGGGCCAGTACACGAACAGGTACTGGGTGGTCGACGGGCGCAACCGCATGAAGCTCCTCCTGGTCGAACACCGTTACGGCGAGGTCATGCCGGTCTGGATCATGCCGACGGAATGACACACGTCGAAGGACAGGGACACTGAAGTTCAGAAATAGCTTACCTGTTTGTGGGTTCAAATCCCACCTCCCGCACACTTTTATCTCAATAAAATGAAATTTTAATTATGAAGAAAAAACTTAAAAAGAAAATGGTTATCACGCAAAAGGAACATGATGAATGGCATAAAAAACATAAGGGATACGATTCGAAAAATAAAAAAGAGCACGACATTTGCCATAGGGAGGTAGGCATCGTAGTGAAAAAGAAGTGATTCCTCGGGTTCGAATCCCGCCTCACACAGTCTTAATTTTCAACGCAAAAGGCTATACGATCTCCAGAATCTCCCTGATGTTCCCTATCTCGTAGTCCGCCTTTCCCTTCCTCGTCTCCTTCCACACCTGCCCGTACTTCGCCAGCACCGCGACCATGCCAAGCTTCCTTGCGCCGAGAACATCCCTTTCAATCGAATCTCCGACCATCACAGCTTCTTCCGGTTTGATCCTCAGTTTCCTCAGCGCAACCTTGAACGGCAGCCTGCTCGGCTTCGTGCGGCCGGTGTCCTCGAGCGCTATGACGAAATCGAAATAGCTTTCCAGCTTCAGCCCGAACAGCCTCGACCAAGCCTGGAACCGCGGGGCATCAGTGATTATCGCCAGCTTCAGCCCGCGCGCCCGCAGCTTCCTCAGCGTCGCGGCGACGTTCGGATACGGCCGCACGTGCAGCTCTTTGACGTGCCTGTACGCCACCACGCCGGCAGCCAGCAGCCTCACGTCCACCCTGCCTGTCGCTTCTTTCAGGAATATGTTGAATATCTGCTGGTTCTCTATGCCGTACTCGTCGAACAGCGCGTTCAGCGTCTTCCACGCCTTTTTCCTGTCCATCTTCAGGCCTGCCTTTATCATGGCCGCTATCGCCGCGCGGCACGCGGACCTCTTCATCTTCCAGAAGTCTATCAGCGTGTTGTCCAGGTCGAACAGAACCGCTTTTATTCCCGGCATATCAAACACCACAAATACCAATTGAAGTTACACATAAATTAGTTTTCTGCAAGAGCCAAGGATACCGGCTTAAATTTTTGAATGCCGCTTTCTATACTATGGAAGTGCTGAAAGGCGACGAGGTCTGGGGAGAGGTGATCAAAGGATACAACAAAAAGCCCTCGTCGTGGCGCGCGCTGGAGTACGAAAGCCCCGGGGGATTCTACGACCTCCTGATATTCAACCCCGACAACACGTATCTTCTCAAGAAGGACACCGTATACAAGCCGCTGCCCATGGTCATAGGGATAAAGATTGACGAGCCGGAATACCATAAGATGGTCTTTAACGGGGAGATGACAACGGCGGCGCAGGTCATCCGGTCGCCGACTTACGGGTTCAGGCGGATATCGATAAAGCCGATCATGAAAAAGATTGAAAGGTTCGTGGACGAAGGCAGAGACCCCGCGAGGATATTCGACTCGTTCGTCGGGATGATGCTGAAGGCGCAGGAGCTGGCCAAGCGCACGCAGCCCGTGCCCACGGACGACCTGGACATCATAGAGACGGACGCCGTCACCGAGGACGGCGAGACAGTCCGGATGGTCACGAGGCATGCCATCGTCGGCCCGTTCATCGAGGTAGGACTTGGCGCGATATCCAAGAAACACCGCCAGCTGAGCGCAGAGCTGGACGAAAAGCTCAGAAGGCTCCTTCGCAAAGAATACACCATGTACGTTTAGTGCGTTTAGGACATTTATGGTTTGTCGACATTTGTTCTTCACAAAGGAACCGCTCCTCCCGAAAGGATATAAAAATGGGTATTGGAAGGCTCTGCGGAAGCGAGGTCGCGAAAAGGGCTATGATATGAATTTAAAAATCTAGTGTACCCTCTTTAATCGTGGTTTAATGCAGTGTACAACTTCTACCTCAAGAATGTTGAGGGCGCCTAATGCAGATTATATAATCATTTCTGGACTTGCTGGTAGGGACGCTGTAATGGAGTTACATAGAAGAAAATACACCGAACTTCTTGAGAGATATAAAATAAGAGAGGGAACATGTGCGTCAGCTCTGCTGGGAAAAATAGTTTCTTTCGTTCCCTTTGAAGGCGACGATGATGAGTTATTACCTTATTCGAGCTTGCTTTCTGATGAGAAGTTCGAGAAGTGGCCAAAAAGCACTATAAGGAGAAATATAAGAAGATTGAGAGATCTAGGTGTTGTTCAATTACGATCTTGGGATGATATCGAAGAAGATAGAAGGAAATTTCTTTCGAAATTCGAAGAAGTCCTAAAGGAAACAGGAATTAGTTTAAGAAAAATATATAGCAAGGTCGTTGTGCCTATGGAAAGATTGTCGAAAGCAGAGTTTGAGAAATTGGATAAATTAAGCGATGGATTGTATAAACCAAGCGATGATATGGTTTTCATACCCAGACTGCTTGGTAACATGTACAGCGCGACCGAAGAGGATGCTGCGTTAATTGGCGACGATAAAATAATACGGAAAGAAGACATCAGGAGTTTGTCTCTGGAAGAAAAGGCGGCGAAACTCATGAAACTTTACCGAGAATTTGTGAAACCGCGTAAGCGCACTGAAAACGATGGGTATAATAAAAGTGGGCACGACTACGAAGAGAGGAGAAGAGTTGCGAGAGAATATGCAGAAGGGCTCAAAAGCATGCCACATATAAAAGATGTTTACGTAGCTGGTTCGCTTGCAATCGGAGACGACGAAGAAGGGAGCGACATAGATTTGCTGTTGTGCAGGTACAATTGTCCCGGCAAAGAAAGATGTTTGGAGACCCTTTCTCAGGAGAATGTCCTCGTCGACTTTTTTTGTTACACCCCAGAAGAAATTGAAGAATTGAGGAAGGCAGGAGCTTTGATAACTTTCTTTTCAATCCCATACGAGAGATGGAGAAAAAACATTGAATAAAATGTTGAATCAGAGGTTGGTATAAGATGGTAATCGATTCACAGCCAAACCATTATTGGGTGTTAATAACGCCAATGTTGCATAGTGAAGAGGGATTGCCAGGGCTAAGCGAAGAAGAGTATTTAGAGCATTATGGAAAATGGCTGATATCTGGCTCGAACGGGTATATAGAAAGCCTGGCGAGGCTAATCGATCCTTTAGTCGAGGGCGGACAGATAGATTCGGCGAAGTATTCCAAGAAAGAGCCAAGGACTGACCCGTTTCCAGATAAGAGGGATTACGTCATGTGCGTTTATTCCGACGACAGAGAAAGAGACAGAGTGAAGCGGTTGTTGGAAAGTCTGGGCGTCGAAAGGATGACGTGGAAATACGACAGGCAGACTATTGAAGATTGGGAGCCTGGAGGTAAACTGTTCGAAGAGAGCAAAAGGCGATTAGAAGAATAAAATTGGAGTGAGATATTTCTCATCGGAACTCTGCCTCAGGAAAAGGATAAATCTTTAAACGACCTTCGTAAATTTATGAAAACTTGGGATGACATTAAGGTCTTCGACGATATAATAGACAGTCGTGAAGTAGAGATAAATCTAGAATTGGAAAAGGATTCAAAGAGAAAATGTCCACATCTTTCTAAGGAGGGCAATTTCTTCTATTACTGTTCCAAAGGAATAGAACAGCCTGTTGATAAATCGATAGGTCCCTTTAGTCCAGTATACCAGCGCCACGCCGGCGCCATGGTACTTAGCATGTATTGCCTGAAAGACTTTGAAACTTGCTGTTTTTATCGTGGCGATTTAAAGAGATGATAAGGGAGCGTCTCATCGGAACTCCGCTCTAGAAAAGGGGATATATAAAAATTGGGGGTTAAATTAACCTTCCGCGTCGGCGTCTGGGGATCGGCGGCAAAACAACGCCGAAGGACAGGGACGTGCCGGACGATTTACTTTAGTTCATTCGGGTGACCACGTTCTGGTGCTTTCTGTTTTTTTGCGGGCACCCGTTTCAAACGCCGCCGACGAGCAGTTTTTCCATCTCCAGCGTGAATTCCTTCGCCCGCTGCAGGGACGTCGCGGCCTTCGACCTCTTTTCGACTTCTATCGTCTTGTACTGGATCAGGCCCCTCTTGTTCCTTTCGAACTCGAACGACTCTATCAGCGAGTCCGCCTTCATGCCCGCGAGGCTCAGCGCCTCCTCCTTCGTTTCCTCGTACTCCTCGAGCAGCGACTCCTTCAGCTTCCCCCTGACGTAGACGATTAGCGCGTCCGACGTCACCTTGTGGACTATCTTATCGCCAATCTTGTATCCGAGCTTCAGGAGCACGGCGTTCGCGCAGTAGTACATTGCATAGTACGAGCACACGATGACCCACAGTTCTGAGAAATTCCTTCGCTGCACCTCTTCCGCAACCCTCAGGCTTTCCTTGGAGTTCCCCATGAGTACGGCCATCACCTGCTTGTTCGCGGCCGCCTTCTTCAGCAGACCCTCCTCCAGGTAGGACCTTACGTTGCTTTCGGCCTCCTTCACCCTGTCCTTATCCAGCATTCGCGATCAGCCTGTAGTATTCCTCTATCCCGATGAGGATGACGTTGCCTTTGAGCGCCTCGCTGACGACCGTGAACTCCCTGCTCTTCGCCATGCGGATGAAGCTCTCGTAGCTGACGGCGGTCAGGTGTATCTTGCCCGGGAGCAGGGAGAGCGTCGCGCGTATCTCCTTCTCGTCCCCGCCGACGGCCAGGACGTCCATGTCCGAGTGCCTGTCCGCAGTGCCTTTCGCATGCGAGCCGAACAGCAGCGCGACGAACGGGAACCTGAGCTCCGCCAGGCGGTTGTGCAGCACCAGGAGGTCCTTGTTCCTGAAGAGCTCGTCCCTCCTCGAGTTCTCCGCCTCGAATACGCGGCTGTCGAACTTGTCCGTGAATTCGCATATCTTCGAGCTCCCGGCCCGCGTGACTTTGATCAGGCCGTCCTTCTCGAGCTCCGCCGCCCGCCCGTGCGCTATCCTGTAGTTGATTCCGAGCGCCTCGGACATCTTCCTTATCGTGAACCTCTCCCCCCTCCTGCCAATCAGCAGCTTCAGCATCCTTATCGCGCTGTCCATAGTTATTACCTAAAGTAATAATGTTATTACAAATAGTAATATATAAATGTTGCGGCTTCTGGCATTGGCTTCCCGGCAAAAGCACTACGGTTCATGATGGATGCTGGCGCGTAAGGCGTATATCCCGCTCTGCCACCACGGCCGGTGGGCGCATGCCGGCCCGTCCGGACAGGACGTCACTTCGATATCTTCAGCTTTCCTGAAAGTTCGCTTATCTGCCCCTTTTTCATGTACGTCTCGCTGCAGTCCTGGCATTCCTCGCACTCCTGCTCGACGGACACCTTCCCGGGGTTCTGGATTTTGAATTCCATAAGCTTCTTCACGGTCCGTATGTCCTCGGATCCGCAGCGCACGCAATAATCCTTCTTCACTTTCTTCACCGTATGCTCCTTTTGGAGTTTGTTCAATCAATTATAAATTTGCTACGCCTTCGGCATAAACCTTCTCCTGTACGCCTCCTTGCATGTCGGATCCGTCACCGGGCACGCTATGGTTATCGCCTTTATGTAGCGCGGGGTCTCCGCGACGGGGATTTTTGCGAGTCCGATGCCTTCGATGCTTATCACACACCAGCTCTGGTTGGGATATCTCTCGCTCGGGTTGTCTATCACAACGCTCTCGTTCCTCATCTTCCGCTCTATCGCCTTGCGCGCTCTGTCGAGGTCGTTGCCGAACGACGCTATTATGCCGCGCTCTATCAGCCTCCTGACGAATTCGAGGGAGAATTCTATTTCCTTGGACCAGTCCACGCCCATCTTTCAAGGTTCGCGCCCGGTTCGATATGAAGTTTTTCCACCACGGCCGGTGGCGCGGATTCGGGCGGTATTTGGATGTTCCCAAAAGCCGTTTTCAGGTTCCCCATATATTTCCCATATGCCGCTTTTGCGGATGTCCTCTAGAACGCGCCTTCTGGCCTGCCAGCCGCGTTTTCAGAACCGCCCCTAGGATTTGGGAACTATTTGGGAAGCGTTTGGGAAGGATTTGGAAGCGGATTCGACGCGCTTCGGCACGTAGTACGCGCCCTTCTTCGAGCCGACCATCTTCAGCCTGCCCGCTGAGACCATCTTGGAGAGGTCGTACTTGGCCTCGTCGTGAGTGACGTTGTTTATCCTCTGATAGGCCGTGTTGGTTATCCTCTTCGACTGCTTCGCGTACTGCAGCCCGTTTATCTGCCGGGCGTTCAGGTCGGGCATCGCAAGCTGCTCCTCGGTAAGCGCGGCCACGTCCAGCTTCTTCGACCAGCCGAACTTCTTCGCCACCAGCTCGATCGCGTTCGGCCCGAGCACCGCAGAAAGCGCCGTGCCCAGCCCCACGCCCATCTTGAGCACGCCCATGCTGTCGAGCAGCATCCCGCCGACCATGCCGAAAACGCAGCCGGCGAGCAGCTCCATCGCGATTCTTCCGGGAGAAAGGCTTCCGTGCGGCATGGCGGCGTAAGCCTTGTACATCGAATAGAACAGCCTTACGAACGAGCCGGCGAGGGCGTACAGTAGCAGAACGACGAATGGCGCAAAGGGCGCGAGCAGTTCGAGCATACCGCTGCACCTGATTGCTAGCTGTACAGTTAAGGTTAAAAGGGTTACGGAAGAGAGAAATGTTTCTTGAATTTGACAGGTTAATTATGGAATGTAGTTTTTTCTCTGAATTTTTTGTATATGCCAACCAATTTGACTGCACCGGATAGTAGTGGAAGAACGTCGGTTGGTTTTGCGTATACATCTATGCTATGGGAAAAAATGTCTCTAGACTGTTTGATTGTAATTAATACAGACTCTATTATGTCCTTTCTTGATTTATCGATAAAGGAATTAGTCACAAGGAAATCTAGTATCTCTTTAGGTTCTATTTTTTTGCCAGTATCGCTAGCCTTTCCTTCGACCTCTATCACTTTATTTTTAATCTCAGTATAAATTAGGGAAACTACTCTGCCTGCTATCAATACCGAAGCTAAAGAATGGCCTTTTTCCGCTTCTATTATGGCCTCTTCTAGATTTGTTTCGAAGTGCGGACTAAGACCTTCCGATGCCTCTGACAGCTCTTTTTTTAAATCATCTAACCTGTTTATGTCTGTCGACGATATAGATGTTTCTTCTGCATAACCAATAAGTTTTTCACACTCAAGAATTAGCGCCCTTAGATTCGCTGACATTAGAACGTCATCCATATGTTCAGAAACATCCATTAGTTTGATGCCAAAGGCCGCTTCTGCTTCAGGCCTTATTGTAGCGTATAAATTCAGTAATGAACCAGCTTCAATTGTAGCATTTTCTTCTGCTCTGTTTAAATCAATACGTGATTGAAAAAAAGTGGTTCCGATCCTTGTGCTTTCTATATCATGTAATTTATTGATTAAATCTCTGGCCTGATTCATTATGCTTGAAAATTGTCTTACAATTGCTCTTCGCGTAGATTCATCCATAATCCTAATGAGCGGTTAGTTTATTTATTAACCCTTCAATCATCCGTTATGGTCACATTTTCGATTTAGTGCCATACAACATAGCAGGTAGCACATGACAGTTTTCCCGTAAGTTCCTTCACGCAATCACTCGCCTTCTTCGCGTATTTACGTCAGTCGAGGTCCTCGACCGCAGAAGGGATATATTATTCCAAAAACCATATATTGCAGCATATAATTGACGAAATTATTAGTAATAATTCATCGACATTCGTCCTGCAACATCAAATTTCCAAAGCACATCTTCCAACGCGAAAATCGGCTTAATAGGTAATCGCTCAAATTCTTTCGGGCAGTCGGATTTTCCATTTTTTCGGGATCCGCGCGGTGGCGGGCCGCGGGCGCTGCTCCGGAACGGCTAGAAACCAACTAGCCTCGGCTATATCCGGAAAGCGAGGTGCGGCGGATGGATTCAAAGAGTTCGATTTCGAAGTCGGACATGAAGAAGATAGGCTGCCTGATAAGCCCGAACGTGCTCGAGGCGCTGCGCAAGAGCAGGTTCTGCGGCAGGCTTTCAGTAAAATGGGACATGGGCGAGGTTGTCAGCTTCAGGCTGGGCACGCATGTCGGATTCTCGATATCCAAGCAGCAGGACGAGGACGACTTCTTATCTTTCGACATGGTTTGACGCGCGAGAAAATATAGAATGGTGGAGGAGGCGATGGTATGCAGGCGTTGGATGTATCGAAGAGGCGTTTTACAAATTTTACAAAAGAAGATATCAAAAAAATAAGGAAGCTTGCCAAAGACAAGGACCTTTTTCAGATGCTGGAAGACTCGATTTCTCTGCAAGGCACAGGCGTGATTAGAAAAGCGATGGCCCTGCAGCTTTTCGGCTCCTGCAGTGGTCCGATAAATCTTTTGCTCGTCGGAGACCCCGGGACGGCATGCTGGGACATGGTAAGGACGGCGGCGTGCCTTTCACCGGATGCGGCGATCCTGACTGGCGAACAGAAGATTGCGGATCTTATGAAAAAGTCCTCTTTGGTCGGCGTACCGGAACTCAGCCTCATCCCAGAATGCGAGATTATGAAAATCCACGAAAGCATGAAAATGAACCTGATAAAATCGTCGATGATAGCAGCTTCCGCGCCTACACTTGAGCGTTTCGACCCGTACATACCGATGAAGGATCAGCTGGCTGCATGCCGGTATGCAGTACAATTGTTTGACATCGTTTTTGCTATGCGAGACGTCCCGAACCTTGAAAATGACAAATCCGCATGCGACCGTATTCTTGGCTCAAAACTCGGCTCAAAAAAGATCGAGCCGCGCATAAGCCCCGGGCTTTTTAAAAAGTACGTCTCGTACGCAAGAGCGAACTACAGGCCCAAGCTCACGGAAGCCGCAAGCGACGAGCTCAGGGAATTCTATCTCGCTTTAAGAAAACAGGCGGAATCTCCCAACGACCCCGACGGTCCCGACGACCCGATAACGATCACCCCCAGGCAGCTCAAGTCGCTGATGAAGCTTGCAGAGGCCTCGGCCAGGGCCAGGCTGAGCGACGAAGTTTCGAAAGAGGACGCCGGCAGAGCCGTGGAGATAATGTCGCTCTCCTTGAGACAGATGGGCTTCGACCCGAAAACAGGTAAAATCGATATAGATAGGTTCGAGGGCAGGGAAGGCGATTCTGAATGAAAAATAGAAAATCCAGCAAAATCAAGAAAAAATACTATCATCCAAAAATGTCTAAAGAAGCCGCTGAAAAGCTCAAACGGTTTTATTTAGAGATGAGGAATAAATCACCCAATTCCGTTACCATCAGAGATTATGACTCTTTGCTGTGGTTTGCCGAAGATTCTGCAAGATCGAGGAATAACAAAAGAGTTACATCCGAAGACGCACGAAAAGCTATAGACACGTGGTTGAAAACAAAGGAGAGGGCTAAATAAGCGATTCGTGGAGGTGGGGAGTATGCAGGCGTTGGAGAGAAGGCTTAGGCCTAAACTACTGAGGTACAAGCGCACGGGGCTGACGGACATGCACACGGACTTGTGCACGCCGGAGGTCAAGCGCTTGGATCCGAAGGACAAGGACACGGTTGAGATGTGAGCGGCATGATGTGCATAAACTGCGGCAGGCGGCTGCAGGTGGTGATCGACGAGCCGAGCAGGCATGAGAAGAGGATGTTGTCGATGATGCTGCACGGCCTAGACGAGCGGCTGGCGGAGAACAGCATCCGCGTGCTGCGCTACTGCAGCTGCGGCTACTGGCGGAAGGAGACGTGGGTTAACGGGGCGATACTGGCGTGCAAGGAGAGGCTCGTTATTCCCGCGGTCGACCTGAGGTGACATGCATGGCGGAGGACATCGCGCTGTGCCCCAGATGTGGCAAGCGTCTTCAGACATTGGTAGCCGAACCCAGCGAGAAGGAGAAGGCGATGCTGCGCAGGATGGATGTAGGCGATTTTTTTGCCGAGAACCATATAGACGTTTTCAGGAAATGTTCGTGCGGCTTCGAAGCGCATGAGACGTGGTTCGGAGGGAAATGCGTGTCGGGCAGCATCTATTGAACGAGCCGCTTTTATCCATGATGTGCCAATTATCAACTAGGCGAATCGCATGGCCAGTCTGACTTTCTACGGCGGCGTGAACGAGATAGGCGGGAACAAGATACTAGTCGAGGACAAGGGCACGCGCGTGTTCTTTGACTTCGGGCTTTCTTTTGCAAAAGGCACGGCTTTCTACACAGGCTTCCTTTCAGCCCGCGGCGTGTCGGGCGCGGCCGACGATTTGGAACTTGGTATATTACCTCGCATCAAAGGCCTTTATTCGGCCGAACAGCTGAGGTTCTCAGACCTGAAGTACGAGCCGCCGAAGTTCGATGCCATCTTCCCATCGCACGCGCACATGGACCACTGCGCGCATTTGCAGTACATTGACCCCGGAATCGACATCCATCTGGGAGAAACCACGAACAAGATAATTCAGACCTTCAAGCCTGGCGAGAAGGAGGAGGAAGCGCTGGGCGTGCACCCGTACAAGACCTTCCGCACGGGCGACAAGGTCAAGGTAGGCGAGATCGAGGTCGAGCCAATACACGTCGACCACAGCGTGCCGGGTGCGTACGGCTTCCTCATACACACGTCCGAAGGCACCATCGCATACTCGGGCGACTACCGCCTGCACGGGCCTGCGGGCAAGATGACCGAGGACTTCGTGGAGCGCGCCGCAGCGGCCGAACCAGTAGCGTTTATCACGGAAGGCACAAGATTTGGCAGAAAAGAAAACGGGAGAAGCCTGTCGGAGGAAGGTGTGAGGAAGGCAGCGAACAGAATCGTCGGCAAGGCGGACGGCTTCGTCGCTGCGACGTACTACGGCCGCGACATAGACCGCATCAAGACGTTCTACCAAGTCGCCAAGGACAACGACCGGAAGTTCGTGGTCAGCATGCGCACCGCGCACCTTATGAACAAGCTGAAGGACGATCCGAGGCTGGGCGTGCCGGACCCGCTGAAGGACCCGGACATCCGCATCTACGCCCGGAGGAAGAAGACCGGCACGTACGCCGGCCAGGACTACTATCTGTGGGAGCGGCCGTACCTGGAGAACCACTGCGGCTTCGAGCACGTGCAGAGCGAGTGCAAGCGCTGCCTGCTGCAGCTGGACCTGTACAACTTCACCGAGCTCGTGGACATCAAGCCGCAGGGCGGCCACTTCATACACAGCATGTCCGAGCCCTTCTCCGAGGGCGGCATGGACCAGATCGAGCAGGACGTGATGCTGGCTTGGCTGAAGCACTTCAAACTGCGCTTCCACCAGGCGCACGCGAGCGGGCACATGAGCCCGGAGGAGATTAAGGAAGTGGTTGAGAAGATTAAACCCAAGAGGGTTTATCCGATACACACGGAGCAGCCGGATATGATGAAGAAGCTCTACAAGAAGACGGTGATGGTGAAAGAAGGGAAGAGTTATAATATTTAGATTTTTTGTTCATCTATTATTTTATTGAATTCTATTAAGCTTTTCAAAAAATTATCCAAGATTCCTTTCCATAGAATATTGTAATCAACATTACCGTATTTTTCTTTTATAATTTCTTTTACCTTTTCAATTAACTGTTGATCATCATGTCTTTTAAAACCAGCGCTAATATTTTCAATATCTCTCCAAACATCAATAATACCACAATCATGACCAACATGTTTCATATAATCTTCTATGCATTGCAATGAGCGTTTCCTTTTACCACCATATTTTTTCTTGAGAATTCTTTCAAAATAGCTAATATCCATGCCTTCGAACCACTGATTAAGAACTTGTATACGAGTATTGAATTCATGTTCATTATCTGGTTCACAATTTATGAATATATTTTGAATTTTATCCTCAGATTCTTTGAATAATTTAGAATCTAATTTTTCATTTAATGCTCTAAGAAGTTCAATTATTTGATATCTCATAAGGAACTCTTTATTAATAGCCAACTTGCTAGTCCGAATTATATTACAGCTGTTTTGGTCTAATGATTTTATTCTTTTCTTTAGCAATTGATATTTATCAAAGTCTGTTTTACTTAAAATTGCTATTTTCCCTAATAGATGATTTTTATAAAATCCTAGATTTAGAGAACATACTTTATGTATATATGATCTCAGAATCCTATATCTTTTTCTACCCAACCATGCTTTTTCATTAACAACTAATCCGGTGACAATCTGTTTTGTTCCAGTACCCATTACTCTCGTTTTTTTTATATTTACATTAAAACCTTCTTCTTCTAGGATTGTTTTTATTGGTCCGAATGTTCCTCCGTTAATACTCTCTCCAGAAAAAGTAATATCATCTGCATATCTCGAATAACTGAGATTTTTTTTCTTAGCTAGGCCCTTCATTCTGTAGTCAAGCCTTTTGCATACAAGGTTTGATATATAAGGACTTGTAGGAGCTCCTTGAGGAAGGTATCCATCCCGTGTCATTAACAAACCTAACATTATAGAAGCTCCCTTAGAAAAACCTATTTTCTCTAATGTGGCAATGATCATATTTACATTGATGGAGGGGAAAAAATTTTCAATGTCTATCCTTAATATTCTATTTTTTTTAACATGTTCTAATGCGTTAGTAATGATAGATTTTTCTCTGACGAAACCATGAACAGAAGGTGATATATCGAATGAGTATAATATCCTTTTTAGAATCTTTCTTTGAATTCTCTTTAAACTGTCATTTGGGGCATAAATTGTTCGCTTTCCACCATCTTTTTTATCAATTTCAAATTTAGTATAAACCTTGTCTTTATTTTTTTTGTCAGCAACGAATATAAGTTGTTTTTTAGAAGTTCCTAATAAGTAAGACAAATCATCGAGACTATTAATTCTCATATTTTCCACCAAAAAATTAAAAAAAAGGTCGCTCTTACAATCTGCGCCATTATTGGCGCACACCCTTTCGTAAGAAAGGGAAAGCGCCCATTGGGCGCACTCTTAAATGTTTTGCTTTACATATGCACAGCGTAACACCATGCTAGACTTTTATTTCAAGTCAATTCTAAGAGCGACCCTATTTTTTGTCAGTTTTGCATTTATTTAAATCATACATATTTCTTTTAAAATCATCCGAATAGAGCAGGACGTCATGCTTGCGTGGCTCGGGCACTTCAAGCTGCGCTTCCACCAGGCGCACGCGAGCGGGCACATGAGCACGGAGGAGCTGAAGGACGTCGTGCAGCGCATGCGGCCGAAGAAGGTGTTTCCCATACACACCGAGCAGCCGGAGATGATGAAGAAGCTCTACAAGAAGACGGTGATGGTGAAGGAAGGGAAGAGTTATAATATTTAGATTCTCGCCGGAACTCTGCTCTAAAAAAAGGGATATAATATAAAAAGCGAGATATAATTGAAAATTGGCAAAGATTAAAACAGTAAAGATTCCTCAGTTTGGAAAATCAATAGAAGTCTAACTATTAACAGTTAAGACTTTAATTTTGCAATAAAATATTATGGATTACTCACATTTGAATGAAGATTCGCTGTATTGTTTAGGACTGCTCTATGGTAAAGGTGAGGCATTAATAAATGAAAACACGAACAATGTGGTTTTTCGTTTTAAGATAAAGTTTCGAAAACCCTCAACTACAGCAGTCAGATCAGATAACATATCAAGAAAGACAAATGAATATGGTAAAGATATAACTATTACCATTTTTAATGAAATACTGCGTCTTTGTCCAAAATTCAGTGATATTCTAGGATCACCTGTTTTTCCAGAATTATTAGATGAAAATAGCGGAGAAGGTTGGGGTAGGAAAGAAGTTGTGATGGTTTCTGCTTCTATTAGTTTAGAGTCAAGTAAATTAAAAGAACTATTTGGTGTTGAAAAAATTGATAATACCTTACTTGATCATATACCAAAATATTTAAATAACGAAGATATTCCAAAGAATTTAGTGCGAGCATTTCTCCGTGGTATTGCAGATGCTGCTGCCGTAATCCCAGGAGAAGAATCTTCCGCATTTGGCGGTGAAGGATTACCTAGAATACAAATAGAATTTGACAATAAGAGATGGTTTCTACCTGTAGAGTGCTGCCAACTTTTCCAAGTGAAACTCAATGTGCCAGTTCAAAACATAAATTGGGGACATCCTACAATAAGAGCTAGAGATGCTCCAGAGAAGGCTAGACGACAAAATCATCAATTTCGTATTTATGCTGGTTATTTTGAGGATGTTGGATTTTATCTGGAATTTAAAAGGCAGGCGTTTTCATCACTATTGAAAAGAGTGAGTAGAACTAAACCACCTAATAGAGATTTATGCCCAGCCGGAAGAAGACATGCTGAACCATCATATACTTGCACTAAACATCTGGAGAATGAAGGTAATATCCCACCATTGTTAAAGAAAAAACATTTCAATGCTTATTATCAAGTTTGCAATGCTCTCGGTTGTCCTAGAGTTAAAAAACTATCTAAATTGGATGTGTGAAACATGGCAGAAGAAGATTATTATAAACCCATAGGTAATGCCCTGCTAAAATTAATGAAAGATGCGGGCTTTTCAGATATGACCTTTGAAATTACGGCAAAAGGGAAGTTTTCTAACGAATTGAATGAAAAATTAAAAGAAGTTGTGAGTTTTTTAGGTCGAGGATTTAGCCCGGATTTGTGTTGTCATAATTCAAATAATATTTTTACGGTTGAAATAAAAGACGAAGAACTAACAGTGCCAAGTATTTACCAGGCAAAAAGTTATGCAGAATTAGTAAAGGCAAATAAAGCATTTTTGATTTCGCCTGTATGGTTTCCTTTGAAAGTAATAAAATTTTTGACGGTAAGACCAGACATTTTAAAATACAGTAATAATACGAAACAATTGTATGTCGGCTTATTTGATGAGAATACTCAAAGAATGATTGCCTCTAAATGGTTACCAGGTTCACCTTTTTAGGTGTTGAAATGAGTCAAGAAAAATATTTTCAATCTATACTTGGATCGGTAAAAAAGTCTTTAGAGGAAAGTGATGTTAAGAATATCTTAATAGAAATTACGGCTCATGGAAAGTTTTCAAATGAAATGTTAAATAAATTAGGTGAGACTGGAAGCTTTTTGGGAAGAGGATTTTCGCCAGATATATGTTGTTTCTATGATTCCAAATCAATAACTGTTGAAGTGAAAGACTCTGAATTGACAATTCAAGATATTTATCAGGCAAAACAATATGCTGAACTTATCAAGGCTGAAAAAGCATTCTTAATTTCTACTACTGGACTTCCTAATAGAATTATAAAATTCATCAACATAAGACCGGATATACTAACATATGGATTAGGAAAGCAGCTTTATATTGGAATATTTGATACAGATGGAAAAATAATTATGCCAAGCAAATGGATTCCAATTTCACCTTTCTAACCATTTATTGTATTCTCAACAATTTCTTTTTTGTTAGTTATGCCATAAAGTTTGAAAACTTCTTCATCGATGAGCTCAATTATTTTCTTGTCAAATTTCTTATTTAACTGGTTAAAAAGATTCACAAATTCTTGTTGTTTTGTCTTATCTATAATTTTAATCGGAATTTGACCCAAATATGGTTCATCTAAATGAATGTTCAATCTCGCTCTATTTGTAATAGCATTCTGAAAATAAAATGACATAAGTTGCGAATTAAGTATACAAATAATATATTCATAATAAAAATCATTCTTCTTGATCAGAAGTGTATTCAGTGTATCCAATGGCACTGCACCACTTTCATCCAAAGCTGCCACAATTTTATAAGCCAAATTTTGAACTAATATTTTTTTTTGTTTAGAAAAATCATAATATTTTTTAATGTTTTTTTGGAGAATCTCAATGTAAATCTTTATTGGTTTAGTTCGGAACCTTTCTATATCCTTACCTCTTAATGCTTCAATATATCCTTGTTTCTTACTATATGAAATATATCGATTATCTGTCGAAACAATTGCCAAACCTCGAGGCATCGCAGCAATTTTGGAAAGTAGAATAGTATCTTCTTCAATATTATTGATTACGGGAACCAAACTATTTGAAATAAATAGAGGGAATATAAGCCTATTCTCGAAATAATCGTAATTAAGAGTATGTTTCTTGTATGATAGATTATTTAAATTAAAATCAGTTAGAACTTCTACTTCTTTTGGTTTCTCAAAACCATTCTTCTTTCTAAGAACAAGAATAACAACTTCATATCCAACATCTTTGAATGCTCTTCTTACATCAACAATTCTAATTACATCGCAACTCTTCTTTATCTTTTCCCTTAACGATCGATACTTCAAAACTCTCAGAATGGTTGCTGGAACAATGAAACTCAAATAACCTCCTTCTTTAAGAAGTTCAATTGATTTGGCAGTAAAAAGGGCAGCTGAATCGTTCGTTTCATCAAATATGTCTGGAAAGTTCTTTTGGCAATATTTCTTTTCCTCGTCAGACAAAGTAGCAGCGTATGGAGGGTTGCCAATAATCAAATCAAATTTTTCATTATCAAAAACTGTTTGGGTTAAGAAACTACATACTTTGATGTTATTTTCATATTTACTGACGTCCAGAAAATGCTTAAGTATATCTATTGCATGCGAGTCATTATCCAAAGCGAATAGATTATTTTCTAAGATAATCCTTGTGATATTATTATCTATATTATTTTGAGATGCATATTTTTCCTTAAGTTCTTCAAGAATCATAACAACAAAATTTCCAACGCCACAACCAGGCTCAAGTATTTTCATTGTTGTATTAAGTTTTATATCATTCAGCATAAATTTAACCAAATCTATAGGTGTGTTGTATCTTCCAAACTTCCTTTTTGTTTCTTTCGTCAATCCCTTTTCATAATTCTCAACATTTAAAATCTGTGTTGAGAGTTTGTTTTTCATTTGAATAACCTCAAAGTTTTTGAAAATTAAGAACATTCTGATGGATGTGATTAATCACAAATGCGTAAGGATAGCCAAATGGGTATAAAGCCTTTTGGTTTTGCACCAAGATAATTGTTTCTTTATAGACAAATCCTATTTTTTCTAAAGCGTCGATTATATCGCCTGACGCATTTGCTTCGTGTTTATCCACAGTAAAATCACTAATAACAACACTGCAGTAAGACCCCCTTCTTAACTTTTTATATGTTTTTTTCATTATTTTTTTAAAAAAGTCAAGATATTCTGTATATGATTTCTGATTTCCCAAATCATTTGATTTTTCTGAGTAATATTTAACACCTTGTCTAAATTGACTTTCATCAGATCTAACACCCCCACCAGAATTGCGCAGTATGTTATGATAAGGAGGGGAAGTCACGCAATAATCTATCGTGGCATTTTTTATTTTATCAAGTTCTATCAATGAATCTCCAAAAACCAAAGTTTGGCCATCAAAAATATCAAATTTTTGAAGTCTTTTTTCTGATAACTTAATATAATCCTCATTCAAATCAATGCCAATACCTTTTCTTTTTGCCATTCCGCAAGCAATCAAAGTAGATGATACTCCTGTAAAAGGATCCAATACTACAGAATCTTTTCTAGTAAAGATTTCTATTAATTTTTTCACATCTAAATAGCTAAAGGGTGCTGGATGAATTTTTCCGATATCATCCAAAACGGTTTTTGAGAACCAAACAGTTGAAAGGTATTTGTTCTTTTCATTCTTATCCAAATGTTCCAAATTAAGTCTTTTACTTCCTGCGACAAAGAATTTTGAAGGTAAATGAATTTTAGTCGGATTTTTTTCACCTATTTTTTTCATACTATTTTTTTGAAAAATTAGAATAAAGACATGATTTTTGGTGAACCAATTATTTGAAGTAGATTTTGTATCTGAGCCATTAAATGAGAGAATAATTTTTCCTTTGAAAATAAACCCCATTTTTTGTAATAGTCTAATTATATTTGTTGTATTGTTGATTTCTCTATCGTCAATTTCAAAATCATTAGTTATTAAGGACAGATATTTTTTCTCTTCCAGTTTGTTTAATAACTTCTTAAAATTCCTTTCTAAAACAGAAAGAAAATTTTGATATAGGTCTATTAACTTTCTGGGTTCTTGAGTTTCTAAATTTAATATATTGGGAAAATTAAAACCACCAATCAAGAATTGAACTGTTTGTTGTGGTTCCTGAATTTCGTTGCGTATATCAATGTTCATAATATTTCTTCCCATTTTTTTTGAAATTTCGTTTATTGATTCATAATGGGGTGAAATATTTACGATTGTCATACCTTTCTTTGTGAAAAGTTTGACCAAATTTTCAATGTCTTCTAAACTAAAAAGGTGGTTTTCTTTTGCTTCAGAAAACCACACACTTTTTGTCAACTGAAGCCATTCTTTTCCTGTAAGATCGTTTAATTTATTACGCTCATCGAATTTACCATATACAACTTTTTTGGAATCTATTCTAAGTTGAATATCTTTTTCATCTTTTATCATATTTATTCGCTCTTTTCACAACAATGTTTTCTTTGCTAACAAACCACTCTACAGAATCTCCATTTTTTATACCTAAGAATAATTTAACAGGTTTTGGTATAGTTGTTAAAGAAGAATTTGTGATTTTTGTTTTTGCTATTTTCTTCAAAAATGACACCTATATCTTTTCTATGTTTTTTCTATATATATAAAGGTTAAATAAAATTATATAACGCCTTTCTTTTTCAATTCCTTTTCTACTTCTTCTTCATTTTTTCCACAAAGGGAGCAGCCTTTTTGTATAATCCAAGTTTCAGAAGTGTTAGTTACTCTACTTTTAACCCCAAAAGTTGCACTTTTTTCTCTTTTTACAGACCTTACGCTTGGGAAATACAAACATTGTATCTGCCCTTTTTCACAGAAAGGACAAGGTAAGAATTCTATTTGACTTGGCATACTACAGTTATACATCCAAACTAATAAAAACCCTTCCGTCTGCCGCTACTTTGTCCTTGTTTTCGAAAACGGCTCTCCTATCCTTCCCTTCTGAGACGCGCATCGAAGCTGTCCCAAGGTGCGACAGCGGTGTTACCTAGCTAATTCGGGATTTCCAGAACCTTATGATGGCAAAGAGAACATTTCTTTAACTTTCTTATAAAATTAGAGATTAGTTAATAATTATCTGCCTACAACATCTTGTATCATATCTTTTGTTATTAGTCCTTCTCTTTGGAAAATTTCTCTCATTAAATCTAAATCAAGATTCCAAGTTTGTAATTTTTTACTCACCAAGAAAAGTAATGCATCCGCTGTGATGAATGAGATGTCGATTCCAGTCTCGCCTTTAATTTTTCTTCTAACTGAGTCATCACTATCTCTAAACCCACTGGATACTATTAAATAATGAGTTTCTAATTTCCTGTCTCTTGGGAAATCGTGAGAAAAATTTTTAATATATTCTATAACAATTCTTTCCTCTCCTGCATTAAACTTAAAATCTTTGTTTGAACGAGCTTTGCAATCTATTAGAAGTATATATGGTTGAGAAGTATTTGCTCTTGCGATTACATCAACGATCCTTCCTCTTCCTTGTCCAGCAACATGTGCTTCAAATCCCAATATAGTGAAAAGTGCTCCAGTCTTCTTTTCAAAGTTAGAAGGATCAGATTCATTCAAAGATAATTCAATTAAATCAGCTATAACGAGAGGAATAAAGTTCATGTCAGATTCAATTTTCAATTCACGTTTCTGTTCTTTTGTCTCGGAAATCTGCTTCTCTTCAATATCTCGACTCTCTATAAAATATTTCCAAAATACATGTTCCACATACCATAAATTCACTTTTTTGTTTTCTTTTTTGAATAAATCCATTAAATCGTAATTAAGATTGAAGAACTCTTCATAGAATGCTGAAAGATTTTCATTAGGTTGTAAAAATCCTAATTCTAAGAACACTTGTTCAAGAGAGTTGTAAAATATTGGATATTTTTGAGGGTTTTGAATTTGCCAAAAATAACTTAAAAAAAACAAAGTTGACTTTGGTCTTGGAGATTTTCTTTTATTTTGCTCTACACCATTAGATTTAATGTATTCAAGGAGTTTATCTATTTTGTTTTTTGCATCTTTAATATCACTGGGCAATCTTAGAACATCTCTTAAAACAATTGAAAGATCTTTTTTATTAATTGATGATTTATAGAGTGTGTTAAAAAACATTAGGCCATTAAAACCTCTAAATCCCCAAAGAGGATTTCTTTTGTTCAAACTATCATTATCTGTTTTGAAATTCTCTAAAGCCAATGTACCTTCAAAGAATCCATTCAGTAACTCTTGTACTTTTATGATTATTCTAAGCCTTTCATTATCAAAGTCCTCAAAATTTCTAGTTTTTCCTTGATTGACAACATAAGGATTTTTATCTAAATCATGGAGTAGTTTTAATGCTATTTCTTTTTTTGTTTGATCCATAATTTCTATTGTTCAGTTTTAGAGATAAATACCCTCAATTTTAACTACAATTGGACCAATGGCAATTTAAAGTTCCCTATGGTTCTGATCCATTTAAAACATATATCACTTCTTTGAATTATTTTTTTAAGTTTTCCTTGTTTGTCTCGGGTTTCACAACATTGCATTCAAATTTGAATGTAATCTCTTTCTAAAGAAGATTGTTGGAGAGTCTTTAACTAAATAAGCCCTTCCTCTCCCCACTTCTTCTCAATCTCTTCATCCGTCTTTCCGCAGACGGTGCACGCATCGCTCACAATAAAACTTTCAGATTTAGTCCGTCGAAGCGACGTTCCTCTCCCAGCACGGCAGGCCGTTCGATGCGCAGACATAACACTAGGTTTAATCATAACCTCTATCGTGCCTTTGCCGCAGAACGGGCATGGCCAGTAGTCGCGCTCAAGAGGCATAATTGTTATTAAACTTTTAAAGACTTTAGAATTTTAGCCTCTGGGATCTACCTTAATATAGCTTCTTTCGACATTAAAGTGCACTCCTTTGCTAGTGCTCTTATTTAACAAATTTTCAATTTTATCTGCAGATATCTTGCAGTTGGCGCAATCTTCACGAACTATATAAAAAATTTTATTTCTAGCTATGAAATTTACTCGTATTTCTTTTCCACAAACAGGGCAAGAAACAGTAGTTTCTTCGATCACAAAATCAACCTAAGTTAGAATACAGACTGGAAGTTAATAAACATTAACGCATCGTCGCAGTCCGCCCTCGTCCGTCTTCATCCTCCTATCCTCCACTATCCCCTCTACCCCCCATCACGTCGTCTATCTCATAGTCCGCTGCGCGGCCGCGGCGGGCGCCGACCAACCGGCATAAATTGCCTATAAATCGCAAATTCCAGGCGTAAAATCCGAAGAAAGGACGCTTACTTTATCCTCTTGAGGATGGGTCTTATCTCCTTCAGGAACTGCTCCGGGGTGATCGATACCCTCGGCTCTCTGATCCTGACCAGGTGGCCGTTCAGCCTGACGTTCCTGACGATGAAGTCACTCCTGCATCGCTTCATAATTATTCAATAGCCGCTTCCCATACTTATATCCCCTCCTTACCACCGAGTGCGGTAGCACGAACAAATCAACACGGCAATTAAGATGAAAAATGAAGGACAGTGGAAAAATGACCTCGATCAGAATATATCTTGACGCCAACATACTCTACGGATTCTTCAAAAGTCTAATAGAGAGCTGGAAGGAGAAGCGCAGGCATGTCCTGCCGGAAGTGATCAAGTTCTTCTCGGAGCGCAACGACCTTTATGTCTACACATCCGTACTTACCAAATGCGAGATATTCCGAAGGCTTCGGCTCGACTACGACATATCCCCGGAAGACCTTGACAAAATGTGGAATTCACTAGAGATTCTCCTGAAAACCAAGATGATAGAGTGGATATACCTAGACAACCAGATAGTGGAGTTCGTCAAGAAATGCAAATTCAGGAGCAGGATAAACAACGTCATCCACCTCTGGCTATGCTACAAGCTGTCGCTGACCTTCGTGAGCGGCGACGAGAAGATATGCGAGGACGGCAAGAAAGTTTATTCGGACATACTGAGCTATCTGGAATTAAGGAAACGAATTAAATAAAAATTTCCAACTATTCCCTCTACCTCCCATCACGTCGTCTATCCCGTGGTCCGGCCTGCGGCGGCAGCGGACGGTGGCGGAACCACCCTGGAAAGTGGTCGGGACCGCAGATATCATACTAAAATCCAACGGGATTGTATGGAAAAACCACCGGGACAAAAACTTAAGTATTATATAGACGTATATAATACGGATAACATGCCCCAGAAACGCGGAACCGAGGCCAGGCAGGCGAGGCGCGCGAACCGCATCCTGCACTACCCGAGGCTGGACACGGTCATGATGATAGAGGACGCCATCCGCGACGCGAAGGAATACCCGTCCAAGCGCCAGCTCTGGCTGTCGCTGAAGAGGAAGGTCATGTACCAGACGTTCCTCGTGGTGATCGACTACCTCGAGCACATGAACAAGATCGTGATAGACAGGGGCAAGATAATCTGGATATGGGACCCGGAGCTCGTGAAGAAGTACCTGAGCAAACCTCACCTGATCGCGAGATGACAACGAGTGGTGCCCATGGCCGGGAAAGAGAGCACGGTCTTCTTTGCGGACGAGGAATTGAAAGAATCCTTCGAAAAGCTGGAAAAGTCCAACCCGAAGATGTTCGGTTGGATCAACGGCGCGATCGACAAGCTGAAGTCCAACCCATTCGCGGGCGTGCATATCAGGAGAAAGCTGATTCCGAAAACCTACGTCGAGCGGTTCGGGATAGACAACCTATGGAAGATGAACCTGCCGGATGGATGGAGGCTGATGTATTCGGTAGGAATGGCTGGTGTGAGCGTCGTCTCCATCATACTCGAATGGCTCCCGCACAAGAAGTACGAGAGGAGGTTCGGATACTGAACGGCAGTCGAAGCTGAAAAGTTTCAAGGCTTGGCCTTCAACGGTATCATTATCAGGTCCTTCGTCATCTCGGGCTTCTTGGTCCTTCCGAAGCTGGCGAATTCCAGAAATCCGAGGTTGCCCAGGATGCGGAGGTCCCTTGACACGGATTCCTTGGACCGCTTTGTAAGTTTAGCGAGCTCGTTCACCGACGCGGGCCTCTTCCCAGCGATCAGGCGCATGATTTCCATCCTCGCGGGGGTCAGCGCCTTGTTCAAAGTCTTCTCCCCGAGCCTTATCACTATTATCCTCTTGTACGGGACGCTTTCATCCTTTATAGCCGCGTCCATCAGGCTGCAGACCAGTTTGTCTATCTTATCCATATTACTCACCCGTTGTCCTGCTTCTCCGGCCCGGCATGCTCATTTCCGCTCTTTGGATTCCTTGAAGAGCTTTGCCCACCTCAGGCATCTCTTCAGCACCTCCGTCCTCTTTTCAAGGAAGGCCGCTCCGTAATCCCCAGCCTCCAGGTCCGCCAGCTCGGGCGAAATCCAAAACCTCTGTTCGTGCAGGCGCCCGTGCTTCGTGTCCACCCGGTAAACGTCCTCCCGGCAGCCGTTTCCGGCCAGGGTGACGTTGATTGCGAAGTCGGTCACTTTCCCCCGCTCCGTCACGATCCTGTAATCCACGTATACTGTATCCCCGAGGGACGTGAACAGCACGTCCCTGAAACTAGTCTCGCTCCTCACGCCCTGCGTCCCCGGCGGCGCCGGCTCGGTCCTGTCTTGCTTCTTCCCTTTTGTATCCGGTCTTTAGTTAACATGACAGGTTAACTATTTAAGCATAGCCTTCCAGACACCGCTGACTGAAGATTCGCGATAATCACAAATATCGGTTTGCCACCACCGTCTTAAGTTCCAAACCAGGCCTCTCAGGATGTCAAACGATTTTGCGAACATCTCGTCGAGCGCCGCGCGGGCCTAGGCCTTGGTCGCCGGCTTCGGCTTGATTATCGCGCCGATGCTCTTCAGCTTCTTCGAGACCCTCGCCATGGCTATGCCGATGTCCTTGACGTTGCGGGCGCCGGCGCAGATAACTTTTCCAGAGCCGAACAGGAGGAACGCGACCTTCGGGTCCTTCATCCGATAGACGAGGCCGGGGAACTGCTCGGGCTCGTACTCGGAGTTGTCGAGGTTGAACGCGATCCTGTCGAGGTCCAGGGTGCCGTCCAGTTTGGCTGAAGCGACGATGTTCTCGACCTGCACCTTGTATTCCTTGGGCAGCACCACGCCCGATTTTGCTATGAGGTCCGCGACCTTCGCGAACACCAACCTGACGTCGCTTATGTTGCGGCAGCCCGTGCATACCACCTTCCCGCTGCCGAAGATCAGCGCCGCGGCCTTAGGCTCCTTCATCCTGTACACCACGCCCGGGAACCGCTCCGGCTCGTATTCCATGCCGCCGGCCTTGACGAGCTTCTCGAGCGGTATCCTCACGCCGAACGTGGCCGTCGCCACCGTGTTCTCCACGTGTATGCCGAACTCCTTAGATGCCGCCAACAGGAAACGACCTAGCATGAATTCGTCACGCTCCGACTAATAATCGTTACGATGCCGTCTGCACCGGCCCGGGCATGGTAATCAAAAACCAAACTACAATCTTCACTATAATGCAAGATATAAAACTGAAAGCAATAAATGCTTTTCCCCCAAATGAACATTATGGAAGAAAATGGGTTGGAAGAGGTCAGGAAATTGTTGAGAAGTCTGATAGTCGCAGAGGACCACTGTTCTCTAGCTGCAGAAAAACCTCTAGCTGCGGACAATCCGCAAGGCGTGGTTGGGGGATATGTTTGCAGACTCGGTAAAGACTGCAGCAGCTATAAGATGGCGCACTTGGCGTCGCCTCTTGACAACTCTGGCCCGTACTGCCTGCGTCTGCTAGCACCGATAGAAACTTTGAAAAGATACGTAGTATTGAAAAAATTTGTTTATAACGGAAAAATGTCTGTTCCAGAGTTAAAACGCTTATACGAACGCAACCCTTCGATTGTCTTCGAAGAACTCTAGATAGGGTTCTATATCTCGAATTCTACAGCTCTCCATTCTAAAACTGTTGCAAAATTCTCTTTATTTCATAAATCCAAAATATATTTATGGCAAGCAGTGGCAACAAAAGGAAAAGATACGCGGCTGTTCGCAAGAGGCGCGAGGAGGCTTTGCGTGCGGCATTTGTAAAAGTTCTTATGAAGTCTCCAGTCAAGGACGTGCGGTTTTCAGAAGGCAACAGGCGCGTGTCGCTGACCTTCGCGGGCGAGCGCGCGGCCCATGCCATCCGCGTGCAGCGCGAGGTTTACGTCGGGCACTGGGGCAGGAAGAGCGGGATACACATAGACAGGGCGATGCTTTCGAAGGGCCGCAGCAAGTCCTTCAAGGCTCTGGCCGTGCACGAGACCGTCGAACGGCTGCTCGTGGAGAGGTACGGGCTCAGAGAGGACGAGGAAGCGCACGTTGTCGCGACGGCGAAGGAGAGGCAGTACCTCGAGCGCGCGGGCGGGGATTGGAACGCGCACCAGGCATCGGTCTACCGCCTGTGGGCGAAGCTCGACGGGCACTGAGGCCGTTTCCGAAGGAGTATCGCGCGCAGGTTTAAATTTTTTCCACCCCAACGTTTAACTGGGAATATGCTCGTCAAAGAACGCATCTGGGCGCGGATTAAGAATTTCAAAATCCCGTACATGGAGGACTCGGAGAAGGACAAGCTCGAGAAATGCTTGGAGGAGGCCATAAAGAAGGATGACGGCAACGTCGTAGTTGACTGGAAGAAAGTATTGTGGCTGAACGACAACACAAAGAGCGAGGGCTATTCCCGCTTATTGCGCGACGGCATGTGGTCGCGCCTGGTCGATGAGAACGTCCTGTCCAGGGAATCAGAAGGCAACTTCTACCTGCTCGATGGCAACCTGATACGCAATCCCCCCGACGACCTACCAGACCACAGAGCATACGACTGGCTGTATTTCACAAGGGAGGAGGACGCCGAAGCCTACAGGGATGCCAAGTTCGGCAAGACGCCCTACATTCCGGACGTAGTCAAGCTTCACTGATTCGAATTCGAAAATGGTTGGTATGAGGGTTTCTGCCGAAGTCTACGGATGTCCGAGCAACACGGCGGATTACGAGATATCCTTGGGATTGCTGAGGCGGGCCGGCTTCGAGCTGGTCGATGCGCCGGAGAAAGCCGACGTCAATGTGATTTTCACCTGCACGGTCAAGCAACCCACCGTGCACAGGATGACTGACGTGATCCGAAGGCTGTCATCCGCGGGCAAGCCGCTTGTCGTTGCCGGCTGCATGCCCAAGACCGAGCAGAGGGTGATAGAAAGGATAGCTCCGCAGGCGAGCATGGTCGGCCCGGGCTCGATAGAACACATAGTCGAAGCCGTCAACGCCGCAATCAAAGGGAACAAAGTGATTTTCGTCGCCGACGGCAGAAAAGCGAAAACGGGATTCCCGAGAATCAGAAAGGAAAAGAACGTAGCTATCATCGTTGCGTCCTCTGGATGTTTGTCAGACTGCTCGTACTGCTCGGTGAAATTCGCCCGGGGAAAACTGAGAAGCTGTCCGATAGGCGAATTGGCGAAGGAAGCCGAAACGCTTGTTAGAGACGGGTGCAAGGAAATACAGATTACCTCGCAGGACAACGGATGCTATGGCGCGGACATCGGTGCCAATCTCGCAGAACTCGTCGAAGCAGTGTCCGCAGTGCCGGGCGATTTCAAGATCCGCGTCGGCATGATGAACCCGACGTACGTGCGCGAACCGAAGCTGCTGGCCGCGCTGATCGCCGCGTACAAACACCCGAAGGTGTCGAAGTTTTTGCACCTGCCCGTGCAGAGCGGGTCGGACAGAATCCTAAAACTCATGAAGCGCGGATACAGTATGGCTGATTTTGAAAAAATCATAGCCGAGTTCAGAAAGGAGCTGCCGGACATCTTCGTAAGCACTGACGTGATTGCTGGGTTTCCAGGCGAGACGGACGAGGATTTCGAGGCGACCATGAAGCTGATTAAACGAGTAAAGCCTAACAAAGTAAATTTGTCGAAATATGGAGCAAGACCAAACACGGAGGCTGCGGAGATGGAACAGCTGCCGAACGAGACGGTAAGCGAACGAAGCAGGAAACTGCACATCCTAGCGAAAGGTATTAAGCCTTTTGCATACAACTGATTCTTTATGGCAGAGGCAGCTGACGCCGTCCGCAAGCGGACCGTGGCAGGCCGCACGAACGAGACTTCCGTAAAAGAAGAGTTTGAGGATACGATGCTGGAGTACACGGAGGAATTTCTTGAAACAGCCCTGGGGCCGGAGACTTCCGAAGTCCTTTACTGCCTTTATGTCGCTTCTGACCACACCGAGGAGCGCATCGGACCAGAAAGGCTGATAGAACTGGCCGGCCTATACCACACGCCGTATTCCTTGGACAGCATTGAAGCCGCCATAGGGAGGCTGAAAGACCACGCGTTCGCCTATAAAAGGGAAGACGGGACGGTCGACCTGACAGACAGCGGCTTGATAGTGGCAAGGTTTTTGGGCAGGCTGATAAAAGACGAGAGTTTGTACAAGACTTTGCAATTGGACGAAGCCACATACGCCGACTTGAGAGAAAGGCTGCAAAAGGTTGACAGGATTTTCCAGCGGGGTGTGTAAAAGACAGAGTACCTGTTCCTTCAAAATATTTAAGTTCAGTGCGTGGCCCGGAACGGAGGCGGCGGAGATGGAGCAGTTGCCGGTTAAGATTGCAAACGAAAGGAGCAGGAGGCTTCACGGACTTTTGGAAATTCGTCGCTCGTAACCGGCCTGCTTGGAGTGATTCCTGCCAAAGTCTCCCATCCTCTCCAAAGGCGCGATGAACGTTTCCGGCTTCTCATCCTTCTTCTCGTACCTGTCGAAGAGCCAGTTGAGCGTCTTGACGGGATTATCGCCCCTGTGATATGCAAGCCTGTTCAATCCCCTGCAGAAGTATCGGAACGGGACGTTCAGGGAATTGCGTATGTGGAATTTGAGCTCATGCTCGACGTAATCGCCCACAGCCTCCTTCAGCCCCCAATAGGCCTCCTCGTCCCTTTCCCTGATCCTTTCCATCCTCCTTTCGTATACCGTCCAGCATATTTCGTAAAGGACCATCTGCCTCGAACCATTCAAAGCGGACGGCCTGTCCGGCAAATTCGTCCTTTTCGCCATAAAACTTCACCCGGGCTCGCGCCGAACAATTCCTTGTCGTGCCAAGCATTTAAGACCGATGTTTTTGCTTGGGGGATTTAAGTTTCGAGGCATAGCTATTCTTGTATGTCAGCGCAAGCGTCCGCCAGCACGAGACGGAAGAAGCCGGAGGAAGTGATAGGCAAGGGCAACGTGGACTGGATAGCGAAGGCGGCGATGAGCTATTTTCTCAGCGGGGAGTTCCAGGGTTACGAACAAGAAATACTGAAGGCACTTGAGAAGCCGCCGGAGAAACCGCCTGAAAAACCGCCGGAGAAGATGCTGCCCGCGAGGGACAAAGTGAAATCCGCGTACTACGAGCTTTTTCTGGAGAAGCTGAGGGTCAGGTACGGCGCAGCGCTGTACGACACTGTGCCGCCGCTCGGCGTCGCCTCGTCGAGCAAGGAGGCGGAGAAGCAGCTAGCATACGTTTGGGGCCTGCCGATGGCGAAGCTGGGCACGGTGAAAGATTACGCGGACTCGACGATCGATTCCAGATACAACGAGGTGGCGCTTTTCCTGAAGGGACTGGCCAAGATGACCGACGAGGAGAAGGCTCTGGCAGTGCAGAAGAGGAGGAGGAAAAACGACCAGCAGCCCGCGCCCCCGAAGCGGGAAAGGAGGCGGCGCAGGTTCAACCCGAAGTAGCGCAGCTACGTCTGACGGACGGATTGATCCTTTTGCAGGGCGAGAAAGGGTTTAACCTTCGCTCCGGCCGCTCACTTCTCCGTCCTCTTCACGAGCTTAGCACGTCCTGCGGGTCGGCGTGGTATACTCCTTCCTAAGGTCGGGCTAGGCGGGCTTGCGCCCCGCAGCCTTTCCATGAAGTTCTCCGAGCCCCTATAGTACCTGAAAAGCCACTCCGCTATCAAACGCGCGTCACGGCCGTAGTTTTTCGAAACCGAGACTATCTGCGCGTACACCGGGTCGAACCTGTCCTCGTCATCAGCGATGTTCTCCGGCCTGTAGCGCTCGCCGAGCCCCTCCGCGTAGGACTTCAAACTGTTCAGCAGGCGGCCGTACTCTTCTGGGTTCTTGGCCATGAGCCTGTCCATTCCGCTTTCGAATATTTCGGAAACGGTTCTGTAGACGTCCTTGCCGTTTTTCGACATACTGGTCAATAAAACAATCGGAGGAAAAGCATTTCAATCCAACGCGAACGCTCACTTCTTCGTCCTCTTCACGAGCTTCAGCACGTCCTGCGGGTCGGCGCGTCCGCGCACGCGGCCCATCGCTATGCCGTAGAGCTTCTCCCTCGCCATGCCCGGGCTGTCCTTCACCAGCTGCGCTATCGCGGCCTTCAGCTCCTTCGGCCTCAGCATCGTGAGGTTCAGCTTCTTCAGGCTTTCGGCAATCGTCTCGTCGGGCGCGCTCACGAAATTGACGAGCAGGTCGGGTATGGCCTCCTTCACGAGCTTCTTCCTCTCGAGTCCGGCGAAAATCGCGAAGAAGTGCTTTTCATCCAGCTTCTTCACGTCGATCTTCTTGCGCGCTATGTCCTTCAGCGTCGACGTGAACACGGCCGCAACGACCGTGGCGTTGACCTTCCTGTGCTTCTTCATTATGCGTTCGAACAGATCGAGGTACTCGGAACCCACGACCTGCACCGCGAGGTCGCTCGGAAGCTTGAGCTTGCGCTTGAAGCGCTCGAGCTTGTCCGTCCACGGCTCGGGCAGCTTTGCTTCCAGCTCCTTCAGCCACTTCCCGTCCAGCACCACGGGCGGGACATCCGTCTCAGGGTACATTCGCGCTGCTCCGGGCATCGGCCGCATGAAGCGCGTGCTTCCGTCGAGGTTCGCCCCGCGCGTCTCGTGCTCCACTTTCTTTCCGGATTTCAAAAGTTCCAACTGCCTCGCGGCTTCCTTCTCGACGACCTTCGCGAGCATGCCAAGCTCCTGCACGCCCTTTATCTCCACGCGCGGCCCGTTGCGCACGCTCACGTTCATATCCTGCCGTATGCTGCCGATCCCGTGCTTGACCTTTTCGGTGCTGCGGCAGGTTATGCCTATCATGAATGCGATTTCCTGCAGCTGCTGCGGAGCGAATCTTTCGAGTATGCCTGTCGTTATTTCAACGAGCGGCACGCCGAGCCTGTTCAAACGGTAAGTCGCTTTTCCGTTTTCCGTTTCAGCCGGCTCCTTCCCGTTGCCGTTCTCGTCGCGCACGATCGCCGCCGAGTCTTCCTCCAAACAAACCTGTTTTATCTGTATCTTCTTTCCGCCGTACTTCATCCAGCCGTTTGTGCCGATTATCGTCGTCCGCTGGAAAGCGCCGGTGTTGCTGCCGTCCGTGATTGTTTTGCGCATCACGTTTATCTCTGCCGGGATTTCGCAGTTCAGTAGCATCGCGATTTCCAATGCAATCTGCAACGCCTCGGCGTTCAGCGCGTGCGGCGGCTCCTCGTCAGTCTCGACCAGGCAGTCCTCGCCTTTGAAGACCTGGTAATGGAAGCTGCGGTTTCGCAGGTACTCGTACTGCGCGGCCGCGTCCACGGCGCCGAGCTCCGAAGCGACGGGATGCTGCTTGCGCACGATAACTGCTACCGGTTCCTTCTCCTGCATCGCAGTGCTACACGCGCAGAAAAGCTTACATCGGCTGTCCAGTTGCTGGTGGATATGCTCGGTCAATCAATGGCTTTCGAGTCCAGCCTTCAACCTCAGCTTGTTGTAATCTGCCTTTCCCGTTCCTACCATTGTCATGCTCCTTCATCCTTTGGAATTCAAACTGGCTGAATAGCTTGCAAACCTCGACTTGTATCTTTATGTCAGTCCTAAAGGCATCTATTCTATTCTTTGTAGCGCTCCAGCTAAATCCTTTGCCTACGGCGAGAATGAGCTTCATCTTGTCTATCTTCTCCTGGTGCCTTGTGTGGGGCATCAGGTCGTGAATCAAGGAAATCACTTCGTCCCTTCTTAGAATCCTCAGGTATATCATGTCCTTTGTTAGATTCCCGTTTGCATATGAACCCGATAGCCTCTTGATTCCGAAAGTCGGGTGATAACCGTAACGTTCGAGCTTCGTCTTGATGTGCTGAAGCGTCTCCCTGTCCTGGGTTTGCAATTCAAATAAAATGGACACCCCGTTCTCATGGGACCTCCTGACCATCCAACAGCCTTCCGCATCAGAATAACCAGCCAAAAACGAGAAGAAATCGAGCTCGTCTAAATACTCGACTTTGGTTGTTAGGAAGTCGAATGATTTATCGAGACTACAGAGGAGAGTCCATTCAAACCCTAGGGTCCCTTTCTTTGGCCGTACTGCACAATGCCCATACCTTTCGAAAAGGTTGCAGAACAGATTTATCATGGCAGGATGGGTTGTGGTCGTGTTCACGATAATCGTGCGGCTCCTTTCAAATACATACAAGTCTCCTAAACTGAAGCCGGCCATATAGGACTTTTCCGATATATGCCCGGAAAATGGGTCCCTCGGATATTTTCTTACAGCTTCGCTGATACCTCTAACCGGTATTTTGTAATCATGAAGCCAATTCCTTACGAGGGAAGAACTCACTCCAAGCATCGTTGAAATCCTCGTCGAAGATAGCTTTTGTTCAACATACAAGCCATACATTTCCTGCAATGATGGCTTCCTGATTCTGAGATGATCTCTCCCGCATTCGGAACGGCACCTTTTCCTTATTCCGTTCTTCGTCAGATGCCAAATGATTGCTTGTCCGGAAACCCCAATCATCTCACCTATCTGGGCGGATGTCAATCTGCGGTCGACGTACAGATGAGCCAATTCGGAGGGGCTGAGCTTGACTTGCCTCCTTATCAAGCCAGCTTCTTGTCTATTCCTTACCTTCATTCCGTTTTTTCGCATCCAACGATGCAGATAGCCAGAATCGACCTTGTAAAGGGAAGAAAGCCTATTTAGGGAAATGCCCTCCTTCCAATGGAGACGAGAGATAGCCTCCGGATCCAAGTCCTGCTTTGGATTCGGGGTTGTCATATGCGATATAAGGAAATGCTTATCTATACCCTTGATTGGACCGCTCTTCCGCTGAAGTTTTCTGGAGAAATGATTTCATATGAGGAACGTGTCCGTCTCGCTGCGCTCGGTCAGCTCGCCCGCGACATTCTGCAGCATGAGCTCGCGCACCTTCTTCGGATCCTTCGTGTGACCGAGCACCCACATCAGCTTGACAAGCGCGGCCTCGGGAGTCCAGTCGCAACCGTTGCCTATGACTCCGATTCCTTCCAAGATGCGGCCCGCCTCGTACACGTTCAGGTTTATGCGGCCGTAGATCGTCTGCGGCACGAACACGACAGGGATTCCGGAATCGATAAGCGATTTCAAGGACGGCACGATGCTGCGCGCGAGCGCGTCGCCCTTCGGGTTCGTCGAGACGTGCCCGAGGCCCGTGGCTGCAACGACGACGCCGTCGAAGAAGTTCGCGAGGCTTTCCACGTATTTCGGCTCCGTGCCCGGGTGCGCGTAGAGGAATCCGACGCGCGGGTTGAGCTTGTCGTCCAGCGCGAACTTGCCTGCGTGTCCGCGCTTCCTGTAATCGTCTCGCAAAATTTCAATGTTGCGGTTCTCGTACCAGATTTTCGCGAACGGCTTCGCGTTCACGCTGCGGAATGCATCACGCCTGCTGGAATGTAGTTTCCTCACTTTACATCCCGGATGAAAGAGGCAATAATCATCTGAAATAGTTCCATGCATGCAGATGCCCACCTCGGCGATGTCGGACTTGCCCGCGGCCAGCGTTCCGCATACCAGATTCATCGCGTTGTCGCTGCTGCCGCGGTCCGAGCTGCGCTGCGATCCGACAAGCACGACTGGCACGGGCGGGTTCTGCAGCATGAAGCTCAGCGCCGCCGCTGTGTAGTGCATCGTGTCGGTGCCGTGCATGAGCACGACGCCGTCCGACTTTGCCTTGATTTCCTTTGCGACCTCCTGCGCAATCGCCTGCCAGTGGCTCGGGTGCATGTCCTCCGAGAAGAGGTCGAACAGCTTGCTGCCTTTGATGTTCGCTATTTCTTTCAGTTCTGGAAAACTCGCGAGCATGTCGCCCGGCGAGAACGCCGGGAAAACCGCGCCCGTCGTATAATCAACGCGGCTGGCTATGGTGCCGCCGCAGCCGAGCACTGCAACGGTCGGCTTGTCCGGGTCCTTCGCTTCTACGACTTCGGCCGGCCTGTGGCGTATGCGCGCCCCGCCTGCCAGCTTTTTGATTTCAACGCCCTTCGCGTAACGAATGCTGAGGTTGTAGCCGTTCTCCAGCTTCAGCACGATGCAGTTGCGGTCGCCCAGTCCTATGCGAGGCATCAGGATGCCTTCGTACGCGTGCCTGCCCTTCGTTATGCGTATGCGTCCGCCGACAGCTATGCCTTTCTTCTTCAGCTGGACTTCGATTTCGGGAGAATACAAACAACCACTAAATTATCTATGACGCCCGTTGTTCTAAAATGGGATGCCTTTTCTGGCCATTGTGCCACTGAACGATGGTAACACGCCAAGAAGAAGCCCAAAGAAGCAAGCTACCTGCCGTTGTTGTTCGTGAAAGGCAGCCGCGCGTCAGTCGTGACGTTCAATCCAAGCGCGGCCAGCGGCCGTTCATCACCGACATCCATCAGGTGCGTGGCGTGCATCTCGCATCCGCGGAGCGCGCCGAGCACGGACATGCACTTTTTCGCGTTCGCGTCCTTCACGGCGCTCGCGGCGAGCGCGTCCAAGACTTCTTTCACATCCAACGACGTGCTGCTCAGTCCCATCGCGGCCTTCAGCGAGCCCATGCTGTCAATCACGCTCGCAGAAATCACGTCCGTGCTGTCCGGTATGCGTGCAACCTCCTTCGCGGCGTTCAGCACGGCAGCCGACTCGGCGTGCAGCAGCGGCGAGTTCTTGCCAGTGATGACCTTCGTCTTGCCAGCCTGAGTGAAAATCTCGATAGCAGCCCCGCAGAACACTCCACGATAGCCCTTCCCCTCCTTCTCGCGGCGCCTCGCGTCCTCGGCGGCCTCGCGCGCAGGAGTCACGACCGCGCGGTCCTCCGGCTTTACCCGCACCTTCAGCATGATCTTCTCCATGCGATCGAGCGTGTCGGCCGTGGTCGCGCCTTCCACGAACTCCTTGTGGTAGCGGAACCAGCGCCTGATTATCTCCTGCCTGGCCGCCTCGCGGCAGACGGCGTCGTCCGTTATGCCCTCCTTTGCCATGTTGATGCCCATGTCCGTGGGCGAGCGGTATCGGCCGAGCGGGTCGCCCTTGCCCGCCAGCTTGTCGACCATCTCCTTCATTATCGCGAAGTTCTCAACGTCGCGGTTGTAGTTGACGGCTGTTACCTTGTAGGCCGCGCGGTGGAACTTGTCGACCACGTTGTAGTCGCCGATGTCAGCCGTTGCTGCTTCGTACGCCACGTTCACCGGGTGGTTCAGCGGAAGGTTCCAGATGGGGAACGTTTCGAATTTTGCGAAGCCCGCTTTCACGCCGGCCTTGCGCTCGTGGTAGATCTGCGACATGCAGAACGACATCTTGCCGCTGCCAG
>Ga0315289_10001113_pt1 | contig 42121 bp, 41 predicted proteins | sample YL17G11_40_MG_FD_203452 | JGI IMG/M metagenome (GOLD analysis project Ga0315289, IMG submission 203452) | Sediment microbial communities from Yellowstone Lake, YNP, Wyoming, USA - YL17G11_40 | ecosystem: Environmental > Aquatic > Freshwater > Lake > Sediment | place: USA: Wyoming | collected... | reverse complement strand
CGGTAAAAATCGGTATTATAGGAAAATACTTTGGAAGCGGCGAATTTATCTTAGCCGATTCCTATATTTCCGTTATTGAAGCAATAAAACATGCCGCTTATTATTTTAATCGCAAACCGGTTATTCAGTGGCTTAATGCCGAAAAATTTGAAAAGTCAAAATCAAAACTTAAAACCTTAAAAGAATTTGACGGTATTATCGTTCCTGGCGGTTTCGGCAGCCGAGGAATAAAAGGAAAAATTGCGGCCATCCGTTATTGCCGCGAGAAAAAAATTCCCTTTTTGGGGCTGTGTTACGGAATGCAATTGGCAGTTGTAGAGTTTGCCCGGAATGTAGCCGGCTTCAAAAAAGCAAACACTACCGAAGTTGATCCAAAAACTCCTTATCCGGTTATTGATATTTTGCCGGAACAAAAACAAAAATTAGCCAAAAAAGATTACGGCGGCACAATGCGTTTAGGCGCCTGGCCGGCGGTTCTTAAAAAAGGAAGCATTGCTTATTCTGCCTATAAAAACCATTCAATATCCGAGCGCCACCGCCATCGCTATGAAGTTAATCCCGATTATATTGAGCATTTAGAAAAGAAGGGGATAATCTTTTCGGGATTTTCGTCGAATCGCCGATTGATGGAAATTATGGAACTTTCAAAAAATAAACATCCGTTTTTCGTCGCTACCCAATTTCATCCGGAATTTAAATCAAGGCCGTTAAAACCGCACCCGCTGTTTAGAGAATTTGTAAGAGCGGCAATTTATAAATAGCAGTTGGTAATTAAAAAGATGTTAATTTTTTTATACGGCAGCGACAATTACCGCGCTAGTCAAAAATTAAAAGAAATCATCAGCCAATATCAGCAGAAACACGGCGGTTTTTTGAGTTTTGAGAAGTTTGATTTGAACGAAGGAAAGGTTTTTGAAGAAATAAAACAATTTTTTGGAAGCTCAGCGATGTTCGGCAATAAAAAATTAGCAGTGGTGGAAAATATTTTTTCATCACCATTTATGGAAAGTTTGGAAAAATTTATCAAACAGTCAGGCCTTTCGGCGTCTCAGGACAATTTTCTGATTATTTTTGAAGGGGAGGTCGACAAGCTGAAGGATAAACAAAAGAAAGTTTTTAATTTTTTGAAGAAAAAACCAGCCATTGGCCAAGAATTTAAAAAATTCACTTCATATTCAGAAGCTAAGTCCTGGCTGAAGAAAGAAGCGGAAAAAATCCATTTAAACATTGAAGAGGCGGCTCTGGAGGCGCTTTTTAGCAGTTTTGGCGCAGATAGCTGGCGCTTGATGAATGAACTTCGCAAAATTAGCTTGTATCAACCCGACAGGAAAACAACCAAAGCTGATGTTTTGAAAATTTCGGTTTTGGAGGCCCAGCCCAATATTTTTAAAATTTTCGATGCCTTCTTTGAACAAAACAAAAAAAAGACACTTTTGTGTTTTGAAGAAGCGCTGAAGTCCGGCTTAGATGCTGGTTTAATTTTTAACTTATTGATTGGTCAGTTGCGAGCTGCCATCCTGCTGATTTTGGGCCAAGTCAACGAAGTTGAGGCTCATCCTTTTGTTGTTAGAAAAATCAAATCACAATTGTGGCGTTTCAAAAAAGAAAAACTGCTTAAATTCTATGAAGAATTGGCCGCCATTGATTTGGCGGTAAAAACCGGCAAGATTGATTACGAAACAGCCTTAGAGCAGTTAATTGTTAATTTTTGATGATTATTCGAGAAATTAAAGCAAAAAATATCTTATCTAAAAGCGGTTTGCCCGGAATTGATTTCGCCATCAATCCTTATGTGGGGTGCCTCCACGGCTGCGTTTATTGCTACGCCCGCTTTATGAAGAAGTTTACTAACCACCCTGAGCCGTGGGGTCAGTTTTGCGACGCGCGGATTAATGCGTCAGAATTGTTGGCCAAAGAAATCAAAAAAATTCCAGCCGACTCAACGATTTTTTTAAGCAGCGTGACAGACCCCTATGGTCCACCGGAAAGAAAATATTGCCTCACTCGTAAAATTTTGGAAATTCTGGCTGATTACGATTTTAACGTTGATATTTTGACGAAGTCCGATTTGGTTTTGCGCGATTTGGATATTTTGAAGAGAATTAAAAATTTGGAGGTGGGTTTGACCATTACCGCTCTAGGTGAAAAAATTCAAAGATTAATAGAGCCGGAGGCAGCGGCGCCGCAAAAAAGATTGGAGGCCTTGGAAATTTTAAAAAAATCTGGCATCCCGACTTATGCCTTTGTCGGTCCGATTCTGCCGCACTTCACTGATTTGGAGAAAATTTTCGCTGCCCTTCAAGACAAAGCGGGTTATATTCTAGCCGACACTTTAAACACCAAGGGCCAGAATTGGTTTGGCGTGGCCAATGTTTTGAAGAAGCATTTTCCGGCGCTTTTGGAAAAATATCGCAATATTTATTTTGTCGCCAAAAATTTAAAAAATTATGAGAAAAATCTTCGCGAAGAAGTTAAAAATCTAAGCCGAAAATATCAAATCCCGGTAAAAATTGTTTTTTAGAAGATTTTTATTAAGATTGTTGTTATGGAATCAAGAAAAGAACAAACTAAGACGGTTGGCTCCAGGCGAAGGCGAAAGGCCGTCGTAGCAATGTCGGGCGGCGTGGATAGTTCGGTAGCCGCGGCTTTGTTAAAAAAAGCCGGATTTGAAGTTATCGGCGTTTTTGTGAAATTTTGGAAAGAGCCCGGCAGGGGCAAAGAAAACAGGTGCTGTTCGGCTGAGGCTCAAACAGACGCTCGGCGAGTGGCAGCCAAATTAAAAATTCCATTCTACACCATTAATGCGGAAAAAGAATTTAAAAAGCGGGTGGTTGATTATTTTCTTAGGGAATATCGAGCCGGGCAGACGCCCAATCCTTGCGTTGAATGCAACCGATGGATTAAATTCGGATTATTAATGGAGAAAGTTTTGGCTTTTGGGGCGGATTTTCTGGCGACAGGACATTATATCCGCCTGAGGCGGGAAATTCCAAATCTCAAATCCCAAGCCCCAAAATATAGATTACTAGCGGCCAAAGACAAGAGTAAAGATCAAAGTTATTTTTTGTGGGCCTTGACGCAAGAAAAATTAAAGAAAATTTTATTTCCCATCGGCGATTATTTAAAATCAGAAGTGAGACAAATGGCGAAGAAGTTTGGTTTGCCGGTTTTTGAAAAAAAAGACAGCCAGGAAGTTTGTTTTATTAATACGGATTTATACGCATTTCTTAATGCGCATATTCGTGCGAATGGCGGAATAATTGAAGACATTAACGCTAAGAAAATCGGCAAGCACGAGGGCCTGCCTTTTTATACCATTGGTCAGAGAAGGGGTTTAAAAATCGGCGGCAGCGGGCCGTATTATGTGGTAAAAAAAGATTTTAAGAAAAATATTCTAATTGTCGGGAAGGAAGATGATTTGAAATCCAAGCTTTTTCAAAAAGAGACGATTGTTAGAAAAGTAAATTGGATTTCGGGCAAAGAGCCGAAATTTCCTTTTTGCTGCAAAGTTAAGATTAGATATCTGTCGCCAATGAGCCCGGCAAAAATTTTCAAAATACAAAATAGCAAATACAAAATACTTTTTAGCGCGCCGCAGCGCGCCATTACCCCCGGTCAGTCAGCCGTGTTTTATAAAGGCGGAGAGCTCTTGGGCGGCGGCGTGATTGGATACTAAATTAATTTTAGTTATTACGATGATTTATGATATAATGAAATTATGTCAGATGCGCTAATGAAGCAATTTAAAATCAGGGAAGCATGGAGAAAAAGGAAAAAAATTGTCATTGCTTCAGTACCGGCCACCTTCGTTATTTTATTGATTATTTTAATTGTGATATTAAGTCAACCAGCGCCGACTTGTTTTGACAACAAGAAGAATGGTGGTGAAGAGGGCGTTGATTGCGGCGGGCCCTGCGTTTCTTGTGGAATTAAATATGCCGCGCCGCTTGATGTTGTTTCGAGCGAGGTTCTGGGAGCCAGTCAGAATATTAATGAAACGGTGGTAAAAATCCGAAATTCCAATGCCGATTACGGCGCAAAATTTTCTTATCAGATTAATTTTATCAGCCGTTTAAGCGAGAAACTCGGGCAAATTAGCGGCCAGTCTTTCATTTTGCCCCATAGCGACAAATATTTAATTGAACCGAAAATCAGTTTTCCAGCCAGCGAATTGTCTCGGTTGGAAGTCGTTATTACTAAAACCGATTGGCATCCAGTCACTAAGAGCGGCGCCGACCTTTTTGACATCTATGATAAAAGCTCCCGGCTTTTACCAGCCACCGAAAGCGGCTATTTGGAGGTGGCGGGCAAAATTACAAATAAAACCAGCCACGATTTTCCTTTGGTAGAATTGACTTTTATCGTTTATTCCAAAACCGGCCAGCTCTTATATGCAGCCCAGAGCGAAATTTCTAATTTGAACGCCAATGAAATCAGAAATTTTCTTTACAACGGCTTTCCTTACTTTTCTGGCTTCCAAGAACTGGATTTGAACCGGATTGAATTTTTGGCTGAGGCCTGGCCGGATTAATTTTTATGCAATTTTTGAAGCGCTTGAACTTTTCTCTTCTGCTGCCGGTGTTGTTGCTGGTTATTTTTAGTTTGCTTACTCTGGCCAGTTTGTCCGCCAATGATGAGCAGCCTTTTCAAATTTTCAAAAAACAAATCGTCTGGTTTTTGCTGGGCTTTGCCGCCCTGTTTGTTTTAAGCAATTTTTTCGACCATCGCTTGCTTTATGCGCAAAACTTTTTTTCCGTGACTTTTTATTTTTTGTGTTTGTTTTTGTTGGGCTTGGTTTTAATTTTGGGCCTCAAGGTGCGCGGAACAACTGGTTGGCTGGGTTTTTCTTTTCTTCGATTCCAGCCGGTGGAATTAGCCAAATTAGCATTAATCATTCTTTTGGCCAAATATTTTGCTACTTGGCATATTGAAATTTGGCGGCCCCGGCGCTTGTTGGTTCCGGCGCTTTATACCGGTCTTTACGGCTTTTTATGTTTTCTTCAGCCGGATTTGGGCTCGGTCGCCCTATTAGTGATTATTTGGCTGGGAATGCTCTTGGTTTCGGGATTAAAATTCAAACACTTTATTATTTTGTTGCTGATTGGTTTAATTTTAGCCGGTCTGAGCTGGAACTATTTTCTTAGGCCATACCAGAAAGACAGAATTTTAAGCTATTTTAATCCAGCCAAAGACCCTTTGGGTGTTGGTTACAATGTAATTCAGGCGAAAATCGCCATTGGCAGCGGCGGATTTTGGGGTCGGGGATTAGGCCAGGGCGTGGAAACGCAGCTCCGATTTTTACCCGAAGCCAAAACCGATTTCTTCTTGGCGGCCTTTATTGAAGAGTGGGGGTTTTTCGGCGGATTTCTTCTTTGTCTGGTTTTGGCCTGGTTTGTTTTCCAGTTGATGAATATCGGCTTGCACGCTCCTGATAATTTTTCGCGGCTTTTTGTTTTCGGCTATCTTTTATTGTTGGTCAGTCAGATTTTTATTAATTTCGGAGCGAATTTGGGATTTTTGCCGGTGACCGGCTTGCCCCTGCCGTTTTTAAGCTACGGTGGCTCCAACCTATTGATAAATTTTATTGCTCTCGGTATTATTCAAAGCATTAAACTGCGAAGCGTCTAATTTATGAAGCCATTAATTTTTATCACTTCTTTTATCGTTCTGGTCACCTTTGGATTTTTTACCCTTGTTTTTAATTATCAACTGAAGCCAGCAGCAGCAACAAGCGGCGAAGTATCATTTGTGATTGGGAAAGGAAGCGGCTTTCAACAAATTGCCGAAAATCTGCAATCAGCCAATTTAATCCGGTCAGCCGCCAGTTTTAAGCTTTATCTTTTGCTAAAAGGCTGGGCCGATAAATTAAAACCCGGCTCTTATAAAATCCCAAGCAGTTTAGATGCCCGTTCCATTGCCAGAATTTTTTACGATGGTCCTGTAAAAGAAGTGAGCATAACCATTCCTGAAGGATGGACTCTGTCAACGATTGAAGATAAATTGAGGGATGCCAGTGTTCTGTCGGCGAGTGATAATTTGAGCAGTTTGAAAATCGAAGATTTTCAAGACAAAAACAGCGAAAATTATTTTGAAATGTTTAATGGTGCGCCAAAAGAAGCGAGCTTAGAGGGCTTTCTTTTTCCCGACACTTACCGCTTCAATCAGAACAGCAATGCCTTAGAGGTGATTAAGAAATTTTTGAATAATTTCCAGAATAAATTTTCTGCCGAATTAAAAACGCAAATGGCAAAGGCCGAACTTAGCTACTACGAGACGGTGACGATGGCTTCTTTGATTGAAGCGGAAATTCCGCACGAAGCCGACCGGCCGATAGCAGCCGGAATTTTGTGGAAAAGATTGGATAATTTTATGCCGCTTCAGGTTGATGCTACGATAATTTATATTAAATGCGAAATTAAGCATCTGGTCGATTGCCGAAAGATTAGCAAGGCCGATTTTAAAATCAATTCCCTCTATAATACTTATTTAAAAGTGGGTTTGCCGTCAGGCCCAATTAATAATCCGGGTTTCTCCGCTCTTCGCGTCGCTCTTTTTCCGGAAAAATCAGGGTTCTGGTATTATTTGTCGGATGGGGGGAGCGGCAAAACGATTTTTTCCAAGACCCTGGAAGAACACAAAGCCGCTCAACTTCAATATTTGAAATAAGGGGCATTCCAATATTTTTCAGAACATTGGAATAATTTAGAAATTAAAAAGGGGTTTTTGTCCCCTTTTTAATTTAACGCCAAAATATTTGTGTTTTTATTATCGCTTTTTTAGCTTTTAGCTTTCTGCCAGATAGCCTTTTCAATATCTTTGGAAATTTTGGGATTTTGCTTTAGAAATTCTCTGGCATTATCAGCGCCGACTCCTAATTTGATTTCGCCGAAATTATAAGTGTTTCCCGAGCGGCTGACGACTTCGTATTTAACGCCGGTATTAATCAAATCCATTTCTTCAGAAATTCCTTCATTGTACATAATGTCAAACTCTCCAAGCTTGAAAGGGGGCGCTACTTTATTTTTGACAACTTTGACTTTGATCCGCGAGCCGGTGACTTCTTCGCCTTTTTTAATTTGGGCGATGCGGCGGACATCAATGCGGACTGAGGCATAGAATTTTAAGGCGCGGCCGCCAGACGTTGTTTCGGGATTACCGAACATTATGCCGATTTGCATTCTAAGTTGGTTGATGAAAATAATGGTTGTTTTGGATTTAGCGGCAATAGCAGTGATTTTTCTTAAGGCCTGCGACATTAATCTTGCCTGTAATCCGATGTGCTGGGCGCCCATTTCTCCTTCAATTTCTGCTCGCGGGGTAAGCGCCGCCACTGAATCAATAACAATAACGTCCAAAGAATTGGAGCGGACGAGATTTTCCATAATAATCAGTGCTTCTTCCCCGTCGTCTGGTTGGGAAATAAATAAGTCGTTAATTTTTACACCGATGCGCTTGGCATATTCAGGATCCAAGGCGTGTTCGGCATCAATATAAGCTGCCTTACCTCCCATTTTTTGAACTGAAGCGAGGATGTGGAGAGCAAGAGTGGTTTTGCCGCTGGATTCCGGTCCGAAAATTTCAATAATGCGGCCGCGCGGGATTCCCCCAACACCCAAAGCAATATCTAAAGAAATGGAGCCAGTGGGAATGGCTTCCACGTCAACTCTCGGCGCCTCACCGAGCTTCATAATGGCGCCTTCGCCAAATCTGTCTTGGATGCTTTTTATGGTATCGTCCAAAATTTTATCTTTTTGGCTTGCTTCTTCAGCGATGTCTTTTTTTGTTTTTGGCATAATCTTTCAAATCCTAATAAGAAACGACTGTTTTAATTGTATTTTAAAAATAGTAGAGGGTCAACTCTGCGCCTTTTCAAGCTAAATTCAGAAAAGGTGCGGGGTCAATTTACTCTTTAATAATTCTTCTGATAATAGTAGTTGTTTTTCCGAGTCGGCTTTTCGCCTCTACCCTAATTTCGTTAACCCCGGTATTTAAATAAAGCTCTTCTGAAAATTTTCCGTCTTTGCCCAAATAAATTTCTTTGCCATTTAAGGTAATGTAGGAATTATGCCGGCCCAAACCTTCAATTTTAATTGAGGCGTCCTTGGTGATTAAATCCACAGCTGGATTATCTAATTTTAAGTAAGGGGCGCCGACAAAAGATTTAATTTGATAGGCCAAAAAGCCAGCCACGCCGATAGTTACCAGAATGACTGGCAGGAATTTTACAATTTTTAGAAATATATAGCGCCATTTTAGCGGCTGCTCAAAGCGGTTTTGCGGCAAAATATCAACAATCGGCGCCTTCGCCCCCTCATATTCTTTTAAGAAGAGATTGTAAAGCTCCTCGGCATTTAAATTCAAAAGAGAAGCTATTTTTTTTAAATAGCCCCGAACATAAACCTGCGCTGGCAGATTGGAAAAATCCGATTCTTCAAAAGCAACGATGTATTTAAGCGGCACATTGGTCTGTTGGCGAACGTCCTCAGTTGTCAAACGTTTGTTCTCGCGCTCTTTTTTGATAATTTCCGAAAGCATAATTAAAAATGCCAAATTCAAAAATCAAAATTCAAATTTTTATTCCTCATCCTTCTGTTCATTTTCTTCTTGTTCATTTTCTTCCTGAAGGGATTGAGGAGTTTCTGGTTTCACCAGTACGTCTCTTGGTTTAGCGCCGTCGCCCGGCCCAATCACCCCCCTTTCTTCCATCAAGTCCAAAAGTCGGGCTGCTCGGGCATAGCCAACGCGCAAGCGGCGCTGTAAAAATGAAGCTGAGGCCTTGCCGGCTTCCACCACCACCTTGTAAGCTTCGGGGTAGAGTTCATCAATGTCAAATTCATCGCTAAATTGTTCAAAATCAGTCGGCGCATTAAAGCTTTTTTCCAGTTCTTCTTCAAACTCCTCTTTAGCTCCGTTCTCCGTCAGGTACTCTTCATTATTTTCCATAATGAATTTATTGATGCGGGAAATTTCGGCTTCAGAAACAAATCCGCTTTGAATGCGGCGAGGTTTGGATGTTTCAGCGGCCAGATAAAGCATATCGCCGTTACCCAATAATTTTTCCGCTCCAGCCATGTCCAGAATTGTCCGAGAATCAACCTGGCTAGCCACTTGCAAGGCGATTCTCGAGCTGATGTTAGCTTTAATCAGTCCAGTCACTACCTCTACTGACGGCCTCTGAGTTGAAACTACGAGATGCACTCCAGTGGCGCGCGCCATCTGCGCCAAACGAACGGTTGAGCCCTCCACTTCCCGGCCATAGGCTGCCATCAAATCAGCCAATTCATCAATAATAACGACGATATAAGGCATTAACGGCCCCTTGTTTTTTAGTATTTTTTGGTTGTAACTGTTGATATCGCGCACGCCTTCTTTAAGTAATTTGCCGTAACGTTCGTCCATTTCCGAAACCGCCCAGCGAAGAGCCATAATGGTTTTTTTCGGATTAATAATTACGTCGGAAATGAGATGCGGGAGGCCGTTATAAATGGAAAGCTCCACTCTTTTGGGGTCAATTAAAAGCAAGCGCAAAGTTTCTGGCGTATTTTTATAGAGCAAGCTTATAATTAGAGAATGGATAGTGACGGATTTCCCCGAACCGGTGCTGCCGGCAATCAAAAGGTGGGGCATTTTTGCCAAATCCGCAAAAATCGGTTCGCCAGCCACATCGCGACCCAAGGGGAAATTCAAAAACCCGCTGTCTAAAAATTTTTCCAAAGATAGGAGATTTTTTAATCTCACTGTGGTTTTGCTTTTGTTGGGCACCTCGATACCCACCAGTGATTGGCCGGGAATCGGCGCCTCCAGACGAATCGGATGGCTGGCCAGAGCCAAAGACAGGTCATTTTGCAAAGCCACGATTTTGGAAAGTTTCATGCCCTCGGCTGGTTTCAAAGTATAACGCGTGACTGTCGGCCCAATTTGCACTTCGTCCATTTCCACCATTATTCCAAAATTTCCTAATGTTCTTTTTATAATATTTAAATTGGCTTTAATGTCGCCGCTGCTGGGCCGACCGGTATCTGATTCCAATAAATCCAAAGGAGGAAAGGTCCAATTGCCAATAATTTTTTCTCTTTTTATTTTTTCCGGTTTTAAGGTCGGTTGAACATCAGCCCTCGCCTCTTTAATTTTCGGTTCTTCTTTCATTGGTTCGCCAGCGTTTTTAATCATTATCTTTTTTACCGGTTCAATAAATAATTCTTCTTTAATTTCTTTTTTTCGCCGCAAATTCAGGGAAAATTCAAAAATAATTACCAATCCGATAAGCCCCAAAATAAAATAAAAGACCAGTCCGCCCCATAAACCCAGAAGCTTTTCTGTTTCTCCCAAGATTTTACCAAAAAAACCGCCGGCCGGCGGCTTCAAAATATCCAGCATTCCTAAAATACCGGAAGTGAGGCAGAGGAGGCCGATTAAAGTGCTCCTATAAATATGCCGCCGTAGTGAACCGATAAAAATCGCGCCAGCAATAATGAAAATAACAGGCGAAAAGAAATAGACCCAGCCGAAAAGGAAAAGGAAGGCCTTGTAGATATTTTGGCCCAATGGCCCAGCCAGCTGGAAGAAGCTTAAAATAATCAAAAGGGCGAGGCCGAAGCAAACTAACCCGGCCACGGTTTTTTTAGTTTCTTTTTTAACCCCCAGCTCTTTGATAATCTCTGGTTTGTTTTTGGAATTCTTATTCTTTGCCATATAAATTTTTGTTTTTATCCAAGAATTTCTAATCTTCAATAAGGCCAAAGTCCCGGAATGTTTTTTCGTAAACTAATAAAATTTGGACCGCTTCATTGTGGCTCAGTTGCAGATTCGGGTCGCTGACGATTTTTTTGACAATACCGCGATTGGCTATAATTTTTTCTCGATTAGGCAACTGGACGCTGCTCATTTTGGATAGAATCTCGTCCAGGTCCGAGCCGACCCAGCCGGCTCTCTCTAACATTTCCTGAAGCAATTTATCGGCCAAAAGGACCGCTTCTTTGCGGCCATTTTCTTCGTGCATCTTCAATAATTTAATAATTTTTTTCCAAATCCGCAATGTCTGTTTTTTTTCGTATTTTGCGGCCTCCCAGAAAGTTTGATACCTCATCATTTGAGCTTTTACGACATTGCCTTTGAGGGCCAGCTTAACAATTAGGATGATGAGTCCCAAAGAAATCAAAACTGACAAAATCTTTAAACCGAAAACCAAATTGCTTTGTTCAAATGTTGCAATCCAAGAAAAAGACGAATGAAGAATGTTTAGAATAGTATCCATAAGAAATTACTTTTTGGGCCGCGAAGTGACTTTCTCAAAAAGAAGGCCGGCAGCAAACAAATTTTTTTCTTGCAGTGCCGGGGCCATCAGTTGCAGGCCGTAGGGCAATTTATTTTTCCCCCAGATCGGCAAAGAAATCGCCGGCAAACCACTGATGTTAGCGGGCACGGTAAAAATATCGGAAAGATACATAGTCAAGGGGTCTTTGGTTTTTTCGCCGAATTTAAAGGCGGATGTCGGGGCGGTTGGCGTCAGAAGGAGTTGGAATTTTTGTAAAGCGGCGTCAAATTCGTTTTTAATCAACTGCTGGACCTTTTTGGCTTTAAGATAATAAGCGTCGTAATAGCCACTAGAGAGCACAAAAGTTCCCAAAACAATCCGGCGGCGCACTTCTTTGCCAAAGTTCCGGCCCCTGTTTTTAAAATATAAATCATTGAGCGTCCCACCTAATTCATTAAAAGCATAACGCAATCCATCATAACGCGCAAGATTGGCGCTCACTTCGGCCGGCATCAAAATATAATAACAGGCGAGAGAAGCGCCGATGTGAGGGATGCTGACTTCTTCAACTTTAGCTCCCAAGCTTTCCAAAATTTTAATACTGGTAGCTATAGCGTTTTTCAGGTCTTCATCCAATCCTTCTTCAAGGCATTGTTTAATTATCCCGATTTTAAAGTTTTTCAAGTCAGTTATTTTTTCCACCTCTTCAAAATTAAAATGATAAGGAAGGGAAGTGGCATCATGTTTATCTTCTCCAATGATTTTTTCAAAAAGCAAAGCAACATCCTCCGTGTTTTTGGCCAAAGGAGCAATTTGGTCCAAAGAGGAAGCCATGGCCATAAGCCCGAAGCGGGAAACTGCGCCGTAAGTCGGTTTTAATCCGACCAAGCCGCAGAAAGCGGCTGGCTGTCGGACTGAACCGCCGGTTTCAGAACCCAGAGCGCAAACTGCCTGGTGGCTAGCTACTGCGGCTGCCGAGCCGCCGCTTGAACCGCCTGGCACTCGTTCCAAATCCAAAGGATTTTTTGTCAACTGATAAGCGGAATTTTCCGTGGAAGAACCCATGGCAAACTCGTCCAAATTCGTCTTGCCGATAAAAATCGCTCCGGATTTTTTTAATCTTTCAATAACGGTGGCATCATAAGCGGCCCGGTAGTTTTTTAAAATTTTAGAACCGGCAGTGGCGGGCCAATCTTTAATCAAAATAATGTCTTTGATGGCCATTGGTATTCCAGCAAGATACTCAATTTTCTGGCCGCTAGCAATTTTTCGGTCAACTTCATTGGCTTCTTCTAAGGCCTCGTCGTGCCGGATGCTTAAATAAGCGCCGATTTCTTTGTCGCGGTTTTGAATATATTCCAAAAATTCTTTGGTTAATTCAAAGGCGGAAATTTCTTTTTTAGTTAATAGCTCATGCGTTTTTTTAATTGTGAGTTCGTGAAGGGTAATCATAGTTTTCATGGGTTTTTATCAAAAATCGGAGGAATTTTCAGCCACTGCTCCTTGCGGTTGCTAAAAGCGTCAATTAATCTTTCCCACTCGTTTGATTTTTCTTCTTCCGGTTTGTCTTGGCGCAAATTTTTTCCAGGCTTTTGAGCCGTATCTAAATTTATCTCGTCGGTGGGAATTTTTTCCAACTCCCGGACATAATTTAAAATGCCGTTGAGTTCAGCGGTGAGTTGCTCTTTTTCTTTTTCTTTGATTTCCATTCGGCTTAATTCCAAAAGATGCTCAACCGTTTTTTCAGTTATAACTTTATTATGTTTTTCCATAATAATTATTTTATCATGTTTAAAAACTCCTTTTCATCAATTATTTTTACGCCAATTTGTTTAGCCCGTTCATATTTCGAACCCGGCTCCGAGCCGGTTACCACGTAATCAACCTCTTTGGAAATCGAGGAAGCGAACTTGCCGCCCAAATCCCGAATTTTTTCCTTGGCTTCTTCCCGGCTCAGTGACTTTAAAAAGCCAGTTAAAACAAATACCAGTCCTTTTAATTTTTGTTCTTTGGCCTCAATCTTTTCGCCTTCTATTTTTATGTTCGCCTCGCCCAATTTTTTAAGAAATTCCACATTTTTGCTGTTACGGAACCAATTATAAATGCTTTCTGCCACTTTCGGTCCGATGTCGGGAATTTCTTGGAGTTTTTCTAGTGTCATATCCCGCAGTATTTTAATTAAATTATTAATATTGGAAATTGTGATTTGGGACTTAGAAATTTCCCGTGCCAAGAGGATGGCTGTTTCTTCGCCAACGTGAAGAATTCCTAAACTATATAAAAAGCGGTGAAGTTCAATGCCTTTGTGTTTTTGGATGGAGCTGATGATTTTTTCTGCTGATTTTTCGCCGAATCTTTCTAGGGCCGCCAAATCGCCCTCTTTGACGCCGAACAAGTCGGCCGCGTCTTTGATTAAGTTTTCGTCCAAAAGTCGGTCAATTATTTTCGGGCCCAAACCTTTAATATCAAAGGCCGCTTTGGAAACGAAATGATACAAATGTTCGCGGTTTCGGGCAAAGCATTGTTTGTTGGTGCAACGGCAGATAACGCCATCCTCGTCTTTTTTGACCAGCGAAGCGCAGATCGGGCAAGTTTTCGGCATTTTGAAGTTTTTTTCTTTGCCGGTTCGTAAATCAGTTAAAACACTGGTAATTTGCGGGATAACATCGCCGGCTCGGCTGACAATCACTGTATCACCAATTTTTAGACCTAAGCGCTGGATTTCATCATAGTTATGCAAGGTGGAGCGGGAAATGGTGACGCCGCCGACTCGGACCGGTTTCATTACGGCAACTGGCGTTAAGGCGCCGGTGCGGCCCACTTGAACTTGGATATCTAAAACTTGAGTAGTTGCTTCTTTGGCTGAGAATTTGTAGGCAATGGCTGCTCGGGGAGCTTTACCAATTACCCCGGCTCTTTGAAAATCCCCCTCATTATTTAAAATCACCACAATGCCGTCAATTTCATAGGGCAGAGTTTCTCTTTTTTCTCCCCATTTTTTTTGAAATTTAAAAACTTCTTCCAAATTTTTCGCCGGCTCGTTGTGGGGGTTGGTTTTAAAACCGAAGGCCTTAAGAATAATATGCTCTTCTTCGTGGGTTTTCTGTCCCCACTCGCTTATTAAAGAATAAGCAAAAGAATCCAAATGGCGGCTGGCAGCGATTTTGGCGTCTAATTGTCTGATTGAGCCGGCTGCGGCATTGCGCGGGTTGGCGAAAGGTTTTTGCCCCTTTTTAATTTGCTCTTTATTGATTTTTTCCAAATCGCGGCGATTCATAAATACTTCGCCGCGGGCCACTAATTTTTTCGGGAAATTTTTGGCTAATTGACTAGCGATTTTTGATAATCCCGATTTTTCCAAATTTTTAATCACCTCTTCTTTTTCCAATAATTTTAAGGGGATGGCCTCAACAGTTTTTAAATTCTGGGTGACGTCTTCGCCGATTTTTCCGTCGCCGCGGGTGGCACCTAGATTAAAAATCCCGTTTTCATACTGAAGCTCTATTGCCAAACCGTCAATTTTCAATTCGCAATAATAACGCCTGTCGTTTTGCGACATCTGATTTTTTAAAAAATCAACATAGCGCCTTTCCCAATCTTTCATGTCTTCTTCAGAGAAAGCATCATTAAAGGAAATCATCGGCGCGGGATGGACAACTTTTTTAAATTCTTTAAGGGGCTGACCAGCCACGCGCTGGGTGGGTGAATCAGGAGTGACTAAATCGGGAAATTGATGTTCCAAATCAAACAACTCTTTTTTCAAAGAATCCAATGCTTCTGGTGATATTTCTCCACGGTCTAAAACATGGTAGAGATAGCGCTGGTAATTAATCTCTTTTTTTAATTTTTCAATTCTTTCCTGAGCCCCCTGTTTATTCATATGCTGATTAAAAAGTAGCTTCTAGGGACCGGTTGACTTTGATGCTGGTGCCGACGGAGCGGATATAGCCAGGGCCGCTGGTTGTTCGGAAAGAGGTGCCATTGTCCATTGCCGGCTCTTCAATGGCGCCGTAGTTGGTCTGATAAAGTTCCCACTCTATTCCGGATTCGGCGGCGTAAAGAGCTTTAATTGATTCTCCACTGGAATTCATTGAGCGTAGTTCAAACAAGACCATCCCGCCGATGGTCATGGCCAGAGCGAAGGTACTCATTAGAATCAAAACTGTTACGAGCAGTACCTGACCTCTTTGGTTTTTTATTTTTTGGGAATCATTCATTGTAAATTGACAATTGATAATTGAAAATTGGCATTTAACTTTCCAGTTCCCGCGGGCTGATGGTTGTTTCCAAATCAGTAACGACCTCCTGACTGCCGTAGCGGCTGGCGATTTTCAGACTTATCGTGACGCGCACCTGTTCGTTATCATAGCGTCCCTGACCCTCTAAGCGAAAAGACAGGTTTAAAACTCGGACATTTGAAGAGGTGAGCGGATTAAAATCAGCACTGCCAATGGCGCGTTCAACCGTATCGTTATTCAAGCGGTAAACCACCACCTCATTTTTGGAATTGGTGAAACTCAAATTGTCTGGTGATGGCGAGATGAAAGACTTGCCCGTGCGAATATCGCGTGCCATCACCTCTAAGGCATAGGAAATATTGTCATTGGCGTTCAAGAGGGCAATAACCTGGCGTTGGGTTCTAAGCCCTACCAAAAAAGCAGAAGAAGTGATGGTAATAATTATCACAAATAAGCCGACTGAAATTAGCATTTCTGGCATGGTGAACCCCGCACCTTTTTTGGGTAAAACCAAGCTCCTTAAAATATTATTTCCCCTTTTTCCTTTTTCGTTTTTCATTTAATTAGAACCAATTAAATAAATGGTCTTCGATGATGGTGTCAAATTTTCCGCCTCCACGACCAATCCAACTGATAGTTACTGCAACTTTTAATTCGTTGGAACTGGTGTGGGTCAGTTCCACTTTTCTTTTATAAGGAGTTTGTTTTCCGGCTTCATAATTAAAAAGGCCGGTCGTTTCATCCAAAAGCAGAGGTTGGTCAGTATCAATGTCAAGGACTTGGGAGGCATAGCTAAGTTGATATGTGCCATCAGCCAAGCCATTATCCCAACCCTGTTTATTAAGCCAGTTCGTATCGCGGATATTCCTGACAACTTCTACGCCTTCCTGGGCCAAGTTGGCTGCCACCAGCCGATTAAAGGCCAATCCGCTAAAGCCCAAAGAGCGGCTGACTAAAGTTAAAACGCCCATCACGCCAGTAACAATCAGGCCCACGGCAATCATTGATTCTACCAGAGTGAAACCGCACTGGTAATTTTTTTTAGTTTTTTGATGAATTTTTTTCATGCCAAACTTATTAAAATTTATAAATCTCCTTCGTCTATTGATATTGACTTATTTTTGCGGCTAAAATTCTCAGAATGTGGAAACCTGGCCCGCTTGATTAATTTTCACTCCCATACTTGCACCATTGGGCGCCCGAAATTGGATGTCTGCTTCAGTTGTCTCGGGAGGTTGGAAATAAATAGTTGGGTCGGGCGCTAAGAAAAACACCTGTTCAATGTTGGCCGAGCTGAACTTCAAAGGATTGGTTAGGAGAATGGTTTCTACGTCTGCTGAGCCGTCCGAAGCTCTTAAATGGTCGGAGGTTTGGCAATCTGAGGATGGGTCGGCAAAAATAATATATTGATTTTGCGGCTGGTCAAAATAAACTCCATAGCCGCAAGGATTTATTTTTTCGCCATCTTTAGTGGTGAATTCCGCAGTGGTGATGGTTAAATTTTTCGCCCGATTAACATCAGATGTCATTTTCGCCGCTTCCCTTAAAAGAGTGGAAGTTTGTTCGCCAGAACGGGAGTAAAGGATTAAAAGACCGCCTAAAATAGTTAGGACTCCAATGGTTACGAGCATTTCAATAATGGTGAATCCCGCACCCTTTTGCCTTCTCATCATTTATATTTTACCTCATTTTATAAGAAGAAAAAAGCCCCTCGGTCCCCTTAAAAAGGAGCGGGTATCCACAGCTTGATTTGTTGCTTTTTAATTTTTAGCTTATAATTAAAAGGCAAGACATTCGTCTTCAAGGTCGCTCTATTTTATTAAAACTTATCTATGAACGGTTCACAAATACCAGTAACCCCAACTTCTACGCCGGAAGCAGGCAAGAAATCTCTCGCAGGCTGGATTATCGGCATAGTGGTGGTGGTTATCATCGTTGCTGCTGCTATTCTGATTTTCTAAATTTGATAAAGTATGGCTGAAATAATTGCTCAAAATCCAAAAAAGGCGACTACTTTGTTGCGGATTTTGATTATTGTGGTGGTAATTATCGTCTTGGTTGGCATCGCTTATTATCTTTGGAAAAATTACGGCGGCGAGTGGGGGTTGACCAAACCAACGCAGCCGCAGATTTCCTCTTTCGGCATTGAAATGCCGGCCAACAAAGTTTCAGTAACCATCACCTATATTTAGAAAGCCAGTAATTAAAGATTGACTGTAATATTAAAAAGCTGCTTCGGCTTAGCCAAGGCAGCTTTTGTTTTTTATTTATCCTTGCTGGATTAAATATTTCTGGCATACAATATAATTGATATGCCCCGCATTGATTCAACACAATTTGGCGAAATTACCGTTGATGGGAAAAAGTACGGTCAGGTTTTGATTGTCGGGAATTTGGTGGCTGAAAGGGATTATCCAAAATTAAAGGACCTCTTTGGCACCTCCCACAAAATAGGAGATTGGGAAATAGAGGAATTATTGGAAGAAAATCCCGAAATTATTGTTGTTGGTACGGGCCAGAATGGCGCGATGGAGATTGACGAGAAATTTTTTGAGGAGATGAAAAAGAAAGGCATTGAAGTAATTGCCGACATAGCCCCCAAAGCCAGTGAAATATTCAATGCCAAAATAAAAGAGGGCAAAAGAGTTAATGCCTTGATTCATACGACTTGCTGAGGTGATTTTTAAAGGAGAATGGCTGATAATTAGCCCTACGCCCAACCTGGCGGATTTCGTCACGCCGTAGCTTTGACGTGGCTGGGCGAAGCTCGTCTTCGCCAAAGGCTACGGCGAAGCGAAGGCGGTGGGGGTGAGATTCGAACTCACGATACCCTTTCGGATATACCAGTTTTCAAGACTGGCCTATTCAACCGCTCTAGCACCCCACCAATATAAAATAATAGTTTATTTGCGGCTTTTAGTCAAAATCTGGAGAAAATCGGCATTGTGAGATATAATGGAATCAATGGCGGCCCTAATCATCATTTTCTCATTTTTAACTTTTATCATGCTGATTTTGGCGGTTCTTTTGTTGTGCCTGGCAATCTACCGGTTAAAATTGGGCGTGCCGTTTGTTGTTTCAAAAGATAAATTGATGGAAATTATTATAAGCGAGGAGCCGCCGATTGATGGAAAAATTTTTTATGATTTAGGGTCTGGCGATGGCTGGGTCCTGTTTTATTTGGCCAAGAAATATCCGGAAGTTCAATTCATCGGCTATGAATTAAATCCGGTTCTTTATATTTTTGCTCGTCTCTTCCGGCGCCGGCCGAACCTCAAGTTTTTCCGCAAAAATTTTTTCCAAGTCAATTTGAAAAACGCTGATTATCTCTATTTATATCTTTATCCAGGGCTGATGGAGAAGCTGTTTACTAAATTAAAAAATGAGCTGAAACCGGGTGCGGTTATTTTTTCCAATTCTTTTACATTTGGCGACCAGATAAATCCGGAAAGAGTGTTTTCGTCCGATAGGCCGCTGGAGACATTATATATTTATAGGGTCTAAAATATATGAAATTTGTCGCTGATTTACACATCCATTCCAAATATTCGCGCGCCACTTCCAAGGATATGAATTTGGAATCTTTGGATAAATGGGCAAAAATCAAGGGCATCAAAGTGATGGGGACCGGCGATTTTACGCACCCAGCGTGGTTTCAAGAGTTAAAATCACAATTAGAGCCAGCTGAGCCGGGACTTTATAAATTCAAAAAAGGTGGTTCAGAAACGCGGTTTATACTGACTGCTGAAATTTCCAGCATTTATTCGCAAGGCGGCAAAGTCCGCAGAATTCACAATTTGGTTTTTGCGCCCTCTTTGGAAATTGCGGAAAAAATCAATGTGGCTTTAAGTTGGCAAGGGAATTTGAAATCAGACGGCCGGCCGATTTTAGGGATTTCCAGCATTGATTTGGCAAAATTGGTTTTTAATATTTCTGGGGAAGCCGTTATTATTCCGGCGCACGCCTGGACTCCCTGGTTTTCTATTTTCGGTTCAATGTCTGGATTTGATTCCATTGAAGAATGTTTTGGCGATTATGCCAAAAATATTTTTGCCATTGAAACGGGCTTGTCATCGGATCCGGAAATGAATTGGCGCTTGTCGCAGTTGGACCGCATTTCTTTGATTTCCAATTCTGATTCGCATTCGGCGGGAAAAGTCGGTCGCGAAGCCAATGTTTTTGATGCCGAATTATCTTATAACGGAATAATTTCTGCCATCAGGGAAAAAGATCCGAAAAAATTTTTATATACCATTGAGTTTTTCCCGGAGGAGGGCAAATACCATTATGACGGCCATCGCCTGTGCGGCATTGTCTTTTCGCCCGAGGAAACAAAAAAACACAACAATATCTGCCCGAAATGCGGCAAGCCCCTGACTATCGGCGTGATGAATCGGGTGGGGCAATTGGCCGACCGGCCGGTTGGTTATCAACCCCAAGGCCGCGTCCCTTTTAAAAAATTAGTGCCGCTAAATGAAATAATTGCCGAATCTTTGGGCGTTTTACCCGGTTCCAAAAAAGTGATAGCAGAATACGAAAGGTTGATTGGTATTCTTGGCACGGAACTAAAAATTTTGCTGGAAGTGGACTTAAATGGTATTAAATCCCAAGCTTCTCCGGAATTGAGCGAGGCAATTGGCCGGATGCGGGAGGGAAAGGTGAAAATCCGGCCCGGCTATGACGGCGAATACGGCAAGGTGAAAATTTTTGATGCGGCCGAGCCGAAAATTTCTCGCGAACCCACATTATTTTAATTTTTAATTATGATTGACAACTTCGAGATTGCCAAAATTTTAAATGAAATCGGCGAATACCTCGAGATGGATGAGGTGGCTTTTAAGCCCCAGGCCTATCAAAAGGCGGCTTCGGCGATTGAGGTTTTGGATGAACCGCTCAAAGAAATTTATCAAAAAGGCGGCTTAAAAGCCCTGGAAGAAATTCCTGGCGTTGGAGCTTCCATTGCTGAAAAAATAGAAGAATTATTAAAAACCGGCCGCTCCAAATATTACGAGCAATTAAGAAAAAAGGCGCCGGTGAATTTAAGCGAATTGACCAGCGTGGAGGGCGTCGGACCGAAAATCATCAAAAAATTCTACCAGAAATTGAAAGTCCGCAATTTGGCTGATTTGGAAAAAGCCGCCCGCGTCGGAAAAATCCGAAAACTGGAGGGCTTTGGCGCCAAATCCGAAGAAAATATTTTGAAAAGCATTGAATTTTTGCGTCAAGGCGGCCAGCGGTTTGTTTTAGGTTTTGTCTATCCCCAAATCGAAAACATCGTCAGTCGCTTAAAAAAAATCAAAGAAGTGGAAAAAATTGAAGCGGCTGGCTCGATTCGCCGGATGAAAGAGACTGTCGGCGATTTGGATATTTTGATTGTTTCCGAAAAACCCGGCCCAGTGATGGATTTCTTTGTCACTATGCCTGAAGTCCAGCAGGTTTTGGCTCACGGTCAGACCAAATCCAGCGTGCGTTTGAAAAATGGGATGGATGCCGATTTAAGAGTGGTTCCCCCGGAATCTTTTGGCGCAGCGCTCTGTTATTTTACCGGCTCAAAAGAACACAATATCGCTCTAAGAGAAATTGCCATTAAAAAAGGGAAATTAAATGAATACGGACTATTCAAAATCCAAAATCAAAAATCCAAAATCCAAAAAGAAGTAATGATTGCTGGTGAAACTGAGGAAGAAATTTACCGGGTCTTAGGTCTGGATTATATTGAACCGGAAATGCGGGAAAATTGGGGAGAGATTGAATTAGCCCGAAAGCATCAATTGCCGAAATTAATCGGCTATGACGATTTGAAAGGCGATTTGCAGATTCAAACTGATTGGACTGACGGCGCTAATTCTATTGAGGAATATGCTTTGGCTGCCAAAAAAATGAATTTGGAATATATCGCCATCACCGACCACACCAGGACCTTGGCGATGACTGGCGGCTCTGACGAGAAAAAATTATTGCGGCAGATGGCCGAAATTGATAAATTGAATAAAAAATTCGGCGGTAAACCGAAAATTTTAAAAAGTGCCGAAGTCAATATTCTCAAAGACGGCAGTTTAGATATTAAAGACGAAGTTTTGGCGAAATTGGATATTGTGGCTGGTGCGGTTCATTCTCATTTTAATATGAGCCGCCAGGAAATGACTCGGCGGATTTGCCGAGCAATGAAAAATCCCTATGTTGACATTATTTTCCATCCGACTGGTCGGATAATTTTGCGGCGGCCGCCTTACGAAGTGGATATTGATGAAGTCATCAAAACCGCCAAAAAAACCAAAACCTATTTGGAAATTGACGCCTATCCGGACAGATTGGATTTAAAAGACGAACATGTCAAAAAAGCGATTGAAGCCGGCGTGAAATTAGCCATTGATTCTGATGCCCATTCGGTGAACCACCTTCAATATCTGAAATTTGGCATTGCTCAGGCCCGCCGCGGCTGGGCAACTAAAAATGACATTATTAATAGCCGTTCTTGGTCAGAAATGTTAAAATTATTAAAGAAGTGAGAAAGAAGAAATCGAAAGTAAATTTTGAGCTTTCGTCTGGCGCCTTGGTTTTTCGACGAACCAAGCAGGGAATCGTCTGGCTAATTCTCCATTACGTGGCTGGCCACTGGGATTTTCCCAAGGGTCATGTGGAAAAAGGCGAAAGTATGGCTGATGCTGCCAAACGCGAGGTTTTTGAGGAGGCCGGCATCAAAAACTTGAAATTTTATCCGGACTTCAAACAGTCCCTCCAATATTTTTTTAACCCTGTTAAATATTTGCAAAGCAAATTTAACAGGGTAAATCCAGCCAAATACACTGATTCCCAAGAGAAAAAACTAACTTTTAAAAAAGTGGTTTTCCATCTGGCCGAGACTAGCGAAAACCAGATTAAAACTTCGTTTGAGCACCTGGAAGGCAAGTGGCTGACGACTGAGGGGGCGCTGGAGGCCCTAACCTTTAAAGATGCCAAAAAAATTCTTCAATCAGCCAATGAGTTTTTATCCCGACGTTCTTATGGTAAAATAAAGAGCTCGGGTAATAATATAAATCAATGAATTCCAAAAAATCCCCAATAGCATCTTCTAACCCCAAAATTCACTTTTTCGGCGGCACCAAAGAGGTTGATGGTGTGTGCTATCTCGTTGAATGCGGCGATGAGAAGATTTTAATTGATTGCGGCCTTCATCAAAGTTCAGAATCCAGCCATTTGAATTATGAGCCGTTTTCTTTTAATCCCAGCGAGATTAGTGCGGTGATTATTACCCACGGCCACATTGACCACACTGGCCGCCTGCCTCTGCTTTATAAAAATGGTTTTCGCGGTCAGGTCTATTCTACGCCGCCGACCCGCGATGTTTCTGATTTGCTTTTGCTTGACGCCCAGCACCTATTGATGGAGGAAGCAGAAAGAGAAAAGAAAAATGTTTTATATTCACTGGAAGACCTCCAAAAAGTCATGAACGATTGGAAGGTTGCGGAGTATCATACAGAGACCAGGATTTCATCAAAATTTTCTTTTGTTTTTTATAATGCCGGTCATATTCTCGGTTCTGCTATTGTGATGTTGAAAATTAGAAAATCGCCGCAGAAGGAAATTCGGGTGGTTTTTTCCGGCGACTTGGGCAATCCTCAAAATATGCTGCTTCCGGAAGCAGACGTCTTAACCGAAGGTGATTATTGTTTGATTGAATCAACTTACGGCGATCGCTTGCATGAGAAACCCGATAAGCGCAAGGATATGTTGGAAGATGCGATTGAAGAAACTGTTAGAAATGGCGGAGTGGCGATGATTCCTGCTTTTGCCATGGAGCGGACGCAGGAATTGATGTTTGAACTGGATGAATTGGTGAGTTATCACCGCATTCCTCAAATTCCGGTTTTCATTGATAGTCCCTTGGCAATCCGGCTGACCGGCGTTTATGAAAAATATCTAACTTATTTGCGGCTAGAGGCCTTCAAAATGGTGGAATCAGGCACGGATTTCTTTAATTTTCCCGGCCTGAACTTTACTTTAACTACGGAGGAATCAAAAACAATTAATAATGTGCCAGCGCCGAAAATTATTGTGGCTGGAGCCGGTTCCTCTCAAGGCGGCCGGATTTTGCATCACGAAAAAAGATATTTGCCTGACCCAAACAGTACTTTGCTAATTGTCGGCTATCAAATGGCTGGCTCTTTGGGCCGTCGGCTTTTGGAGGGCGAAAAATTAGTGAAAATCCACGGCGAAAGAGTGCAAGTGAAAGCGCAAATTCGGCAAATCAGCGCTTACTCAGCCCATGCTGACCAGGGAATGCTTTTAAGCTGGATTAAACCAATGCGCTTCAATTTGAAAAAAGCTTTTGTAGTCCAAGGCGAGGAGCAATCGAGCAATGTCTTGGCACAAAAAATGCGGGATTTGTGCACGATTGCAGCTGAAGTCCCAAATTATCAGGATGTTGTGGAGTTGGAATAATTGGTTAAGATGAAGAGGGGAGGGTTGGCAGAGTGGTCTAATGCGCCGCACTCGAAATGCGGTTGGGGAGAAATCCCCTCGCAGGTTCAAATCCTGCACCCTCCGCCAGTTAGGAAATGGCAGAAAAAAGCCGATAAGGTTCAAATATTAATTGTGATTAATTGTGGAAGATAAAAAATATAAAATTTGCGCTTTGATTGGCAGAGGCGGCCGATTAAAAGCAATTTACGAATGCTGTAAAAATCATCCTGTGGCGGATTTGGTTTTGGTTGTTTCCCACAAAAAAGAATCGCCCGGGGTGGAATGGGCGAAAGAACAAGGGATTGAATCGCTATATTTCCGTTTGTCTGATTGGAAAGCCCAAGGGAAAGAACGGAAAGATTTTGATATTGAATTGGCCAAGATATTGAAAAATGGGGGAATTGATTTGGTGGTGATGGCTGGCTGGGATTTGATTTTGTCCAACGGACTTCTAAAACAATTTCTCAATGCCGTGATTAATATTCACCCTTCGCTTTGTCCGGCTTTCCCGGGCTTGGATGCACTCAAGCAAGCCCTGGAATACGGAGCTAAATTCACTGGCTGCACCCTGCATTTTGTGCCAGATGAAGGCGTTGATACCGGTCCGGTTATTTTTCAGCGAGTGGTGCAAATAAAGGATAATGACACGCTGGAATCGCTGGAAGAAAAAATCCACCAGCAGGAAGAGGAAATTTTGTGCGAGGGAATTCGAGCCTGGGTAGAGGGCCGATTGCAGGTGGCGGGGAGGACGGTAAAAATCACAAATAAAGGCAGTATCATTTAAATACGGATTTAAAAGAATTACAAAACTGGGTTAAAAAAGATTGGGAAAAGAAATCCAAGAAAAAACCGGATTGCCATTTGCAGTTGATTTATCTTTTTGAAGAGTTGGGCGAGATGGCCGAGGCAATCAGAAAATTAAGCGGCAACAAAAAAAGAAAACGGCTCCGGGTTGACTTAGAAGGAGAAATGGGCGATGTTTTAATTACTTTGGCGACAGTGGCTAATTATTACGGCATCAATCTAAATAATTCCGTTTCTAAAACCAAGAAAAAAATTCATCAGAGGCATGTTCAGGGTTTATAATTTGAGAATATATGAATTTTGATTACTTGTTTTTCCAAAAAATTAATAGTTTGGCCGGCCAGCGGCCAATTTTGGATAAAATCGGAATATTTTTTGCTGAACATCTCCCTTATTTAATCGGCGCCGGGGTGGCAGCTTTCGTTATTTATTGGATTGTCAAAAACAAAAATTGGAAAGTTTTATGGCAGGCGTTGGCTGCCTTGGTTTTAAGCCGAGGAATTATTACAGAAGGAATTCGCTTTTTCTGGCATCGGCCGCGGCCGTTTATTTTTCATTCAGTCAATTTATTGTTAAACCACGACAATAGCGGCTCTTTCCCCTCGGGTCATATGACTTTTCTTTTTGCCCTGGCCGCGGCCGTTTATTTTTATAATAAAAAAATCGGCTGGCTATTGTTTGTGTTAAGTTTTTTGGCTGGCGTGGCTCGGGTATTTATCGGCGTTCACTATCCGTCAGATATTTTGGGAGGAATAATTATTGGCATTTTTTCCGCTTGGCTGATAAAAAAGATAGCGCAGTAATTTTATTACTAAAAAGTCCATTCGATATCGAATGGACTTTTTAGTCAGCTTTCAAATTTTTTACTCGGATTTTATTTTAATTTTTTTGATTTTGGCCTTATCAAGCTTCGGCATCCGAATGGTTAAGATGCCGTTTCTAAGCGAGGCGTTAATCCGGTCGCTATCCACCTCCACCGGCAGAATCACCGAGCGGCTAAATCGGCCCCAATAGCATTCCTGATAAAAATAATCGTCTGATTTAACTGTTTCTTCCTGACTTCTTTGGCCCTTGATGGTGACCATATCATTTACAATGGAGATATCAATATCTTCCGGCCTTACTCCGGCTACGGCTGATTTAATGATAATTTCCTGCGGCGTTTGGTAGACATCAATCGTTAATTGTCCCTCTGATTCCAACCATCCCTCATCTTTTTCTTTGGGCAGAGAACCCTGAACTTCCAAGTCCACCTCTTTATCGGAGTCAGCGGATTTGAAGAGCGATTTAAATTTAGAATTAGCCATAATAAATTTTATACTATATTACGCTTATTTAATTAATTTTTCAATTGCTGACAATTTTTTAATTGGCGGAAGGCCCGACTGAGTATGGCGCCGGAAACGACGAGAAAGACAACAAGAATAATAAGATAAATAAATCCCTGACTGACATTCATTATAAGATAATTATAAAACGAATGCAAAACAGTTGCCAATAAAAGGCCGGCCGGAAAGGCAACCAGTGCGACAGAAGTTTTTCGCTTGGATATTCGGCTCAGGGCCCAGAAATATCCCAAGACGCCTGAGGATAAGGCGTGTAGGAAAACGGTTGCCAAGAAGCGAATCAGGGCCGTCAGCATTAGACCGATGAGAATATCCTGGGAAAAATTCATATTCAATACTCCTTGCCAACTTAAACTGGCACCGCTTTCAAAGATGGTGGAGAAATAGGTTTTAAGGTTTTCCGCCGCGGCAAATCCCAGACCAGCGGTAATCATATAAACCATCGGGTCGTTCACTTCATCGGTAAAATAACGATTTTTGACAGTGCTGATTCGGGCTGCCAGAAATTTTAATACTTCTTCTAAGAAGGGGTAGAAAAACAAGAAGAGCAGGGCGCCTATCCAGGGATAGGGATTTTCTTGCACCCAAGGCCGAAACCAAACATTTTCCGCTTGGCTGCCAACAATTGTGACCAGGCCGCCCAAAAGAAAAGTTAAAAGCAAAAACCGCCGAGGTTCTGGTCGGACGTCTTTTTTTAAAAAATATGACAACCAAATAACGCTGGGGATAACCGCCAGCAGGAAAACGAAGAGCAGTTTTAATATTCCATCCCAGTTCATAATGGCCACTCCTCAATCATTAAAAGTTTTTTGCGGTCGGCCAATGGCAATTTTTGATAAATTTCTTCAGTAACAAAGGGCATAAAAGGGTGAAGAAGTTTAAGATTAGTTTTGAGAATTTTTAACAATAAATATTGAGCGGCAAAACGTTCATCTTGATTTTCTGATTTCAAGCGGGGTTTACAGCGTTCGATTATTTTGTCGGCAAAATTATGCCAAAAATAATGATAGATTTTTTCAGCCGCCGAATAATATCGGAAACTTTCCATATTTCTTGTTATGTCCTTCACTATTTTATCCAATTCTTTAATGGTTTTTTTATCGCCCTCGTTAAGTTTGGGTCTTTTATTTTTATTGAAACTGTTTAAATTCATCAAAACAAATCGGCTGGCATTCCAAATTTTATTGGCGAAGTTGCGGTAGCCCCGAATTTTTTCTTCAGAAATAACCGGGTCGTTACCAGGCGTATTACCAACAATCAAAGCCATCCGCAAGGCGTCGGTGCCATATAAATCTATAACGCCTAAGGGGTCAACAACATTGCCTTTTGATTTGGACATTTTTTGGCGGTCTTTGTCGCGAACTAGGCCGTGGAGATAAATATATTCAAATGGAACTTTGCCAGTGATATAAATTCCAAACATAATCATTCTCGCCACCCAGAAGAATAAGATGTCCCAGCCCGTTTCCATCACTGAAGTTGGATAGAATTCCCTAAAATCTTTCGACTGGCAGGTTTTTAAAGTGGCAAATGGCCATTGTCCCGAAGAAAACCAAGTGTCAAAAACATCAGTTTCTTTAGTTAAATTATCATTGTTGCAATTCGGGCATTTTTTTGGTGGATCGTTTTCAACGTGAACTATTGTTTGAGAACAATTTTGACAATACCAGATGGGAATGGGGATGCCCCAAGTGATCTGCCGAGAAATATTCCAGTCGCGGAGGTTTTTCATCCAATGATTAAAAATTTTTTCAAATTTTTTCGTCACGAATTTAACCTTCCCGGTTTTAACTGCGGCCACGGCGAGATCGCGCAGAGAATGCCCCCCATTTTTAGGAGGTTCAGTCATTTTAATAAACCACTGCAAGCGAGGCAGAGGTTCGATTGGACTTCGGCATTTATAGCAAACCGAAACTTGATGTTGGTAATCTTCGATTTTTTCCAAAGCGCCTGCTTCCTGCAGGATTTTTATGGATTTTTCTCGAGCTTCCAAAATTTTCAGACCAGCCAGCCCCCCGCCGAAATTATTTAGTTTACCGTCCCAATCAATAATTTGATAGGAAGCGGGTAAATTGTGGCGTTGGCCGATTTCAAAATCGACCGCATCATGGGCAGGAGTAATTTTTAAGGCGCCAGTGCCGAAATCTTTGTCAACCGCCCCATCTCTGATAATGGTTATAGCGTCTCCGTATTTTCCCCGATTTTTAATGAGAGGATTGGTGACTGATCGGCCGATCCAATCTTTAAACCTTTTGTCTTTGGGATGAACAGCAATAGCAAAATCAGCGGGAATAGTTTCCGGCCGGGTGGTGGCTACGGTTATGAATTTTTTTGGATTGTCAGCAAGGAAATATTTAACATAATATAATTTGTCATTTTTTTCTTCCCAATTGATTTCCAGGTCGGAAAGCGCGGTCTGATGCTTTGGGCACCAATTGACAATGCGATTATCGCGATAAACAAGGCCGTCAGCATGCATTTTTTTAAATGTTTGATAGACGATTTTAATAATTTTCGGGTCCAACGTGAACTTCTCCCGCGACCAGTCGCAGGAAGCGCCTAATTTTCTGAGTTGGTTTTCCATTTGGGATTTATTGGCTTGGGTAAAATCCCAAATCATTTTATAAAGTTTTTCCCTTCCGCCAGGTTGTTTTAAAATCTCAAAACGACTGGTTCCTTCTTTTTCCAATTTTTTTTCAAAAACAACTTGGGTTTCAAATCCGGCATGGTCCGCTCCGGGCAGCCATAAAACTTTAAAGCCGCACATTCTTTTATATCGGATTAAGATGTCTTCAACGGCAGTTGTTAAGGCATGGCCCAAGTGCAACATCCCATTGGCATTAGGAGGAGGCATTATCATAGTGAAAGGTTTTCTGTGTCTTTCGGGTAGATTGTCGGGGTTAAAATAGCCGGATTTTTCCCAAATCCGGTAAATTTTTTCTTCCACCCCTTTTGGATTATACGAAGACGAAAGCTCAGCCATTATAGTTTAATTGTATTTGAAAATGAGGATTTAGGCAACACCGCACTAGATAATTATAGGTTTCTAACAGGGGGTGATTTTTAATAATTTGCCATTCTGTAATTTTCGGGGTAAAATTAAAATGAATAAAATAATCAAAGCTACTATGGAGAAAGATGTAACGTTTTTCGCTGAAACCAATTTTCGGAACCAAAGAGTGAAATTTGGGATTAGAACCGATGACCGTCGGAAGCATATGTATATTGTCGGTAAAACCGGCATGGGCAAGACCGTGATGCTGGAGAATATGGCGATTGACGACATCCGCGACGGCCGCGGCTTGGCTTTTATTGACCCGCACGGCGAATCCGCCCAGCGATTATTACATTTTGTTCCCAAAGAGCGGCAGGATGACGTGATTTATTTGTGCCCGCCGGATTTGGATTATCCGATTGCCTTCAATCCCTTAGAATCCGTTTCCCAAGCGCATTATCATTTGATAGCCAGCGGCATTTTGGAAATTTTCAAAAAAATCTGGCCCGATGTCTGGAGTGCCAGAATGGAATACATTTTAAATAATTGTTTGATGGCCCTGTTGGAATTCCCCGATACCACTTTGCTGGATATCATGCGGATTTTGACTGACAAAGATTTTCGAAAAAAAATTGTTGATAATTTAAAAGACCCAGTGGTGAGAAGCTTTTGGGTTAATGAATTCGCCCGCTATCACGACCGCTTTCAGGTTGAGGCTATCGCGCCCATTCAGAATAAAGTCGGCCAGTTTCTCACCAATCCTTTGATTCGCAACATTATCGGCCAAAAGAAATCATCTTTTGATATCCGACAGATAATGGACGAAGGCAAGATTTTGATTGCTAATCTTTCCAAGGGTTTGATGGGCGAGTCCAATTCGGCGCTTTTGGGCGCGATGTTGGTGACCAAATTGTCACAGGCCGCTTTGAGCCGAGCTGATGTCGCCGAAGACAAACGCCGCGACTTCCATCTTTATGTTGACGAATTTCAGACATTTGCTACCGAAGCTTTTGTCAATATTCTTTCCGAGGCCAGGAAATATCACCTTTCTTTGATTATTTCCCACCAGTATATTGCGCAGTTGCCCGAAACAGTCGGGGCGGCCATTTTTGGCAACGTCGGCACTTTTGTGGTTTTTCGGGTAGGCGCTGATGATGCCGAATGGCTGGAAAAAGAATTTGCTCCGGAATTTATGGCCACTGATTTGGTCAATTTGGCCAAATACAACATTTATTTGAAGTTGATGATTGATGGCGTCACTTCCAAGGCTTTCTCCGCCGTGACGATGCCGCCCTTTCCGATTCCGGAAGAAGATTTAGCCAATTCAATTATTGAGAATACTAGGAAAAAATATACCAATCCGCGAGTTCAGGTGGAAACAGAAATTAGCAAAGAGTGGCTGACTGCGGAGATAGCAGCCGAAGCCGGAGAGGGACCAAAAGAAGGACAGAAAAGCAGGGTTCTACCTAAAATAGCGAAAAAAACTTTTACTGATTTTTGTTGGGTCTGCGGCCGCGAAACCGAAATTTCTTTTCAGCCGGATGGCCGGCGGCCAATCTACTGCAAGAATTGTTATGACGGCGTGAAGGCCGGAGAAATTATTCCGCCCACCAAGCCAAAAAAACTGGAGACGCTCATTGTTAAAACTGCCAGTGCCAAAGATTTATTCAGCAAGGGAAAGGAGGAAAAGCCCGAGTTGCCCAAGCGGCCGGGCGTTAATTTAGACGAACTCAGAAAATCTCTTCAAGAATCTTTGGGTAAGCTTCAAAAAAGCGAAGAGGAGAAAAAAGAAGAAAAACCAGCAACTCCCGATTAAACAAAAACTTATGTTATCAATTAACGATTTAAAACCAGGAGTTATTTTTATTTTGGACGGCCAGCCCTATCAGGTTTTGTCGGCCAATCACTTAAAAATGCAAATGCGCAAGCCGGTGTTGCAGACCCGAATCAAAAACTTGATTAACGGAAAAGTAATGGAGAAAAACTTGCAGCACTCGGAAAGTTTTGAAGCGGCGGAGATTGAAAAATCAAAGGTTGAGTATCTTTATAATCACCGCGGCGAATATTGGTTTTGCGAGGCAGGCGATCGTTCCAAAAGATTCTCCTTAGCAGAAGAGTTGTTGGGCGACAATCGCTATTACCTCAAAGCTCATGTGCCGATAGAGGCTTTTAAATTTCAAGGGAGAATAATCGCCATTGCCTTGCCAATCAAGATGGATTTTAAGGTGGTGGAGGCGCCGCCCAATATTCGAGGCAACACCGCTCAAGGCGGCACTAAAATTGCGACCATCGAAAGTGGAGCAAAAATTTCCGTCCCTCTTTTTATTGAAGAAGGAGACATTATTAAAGTAAATACCGAGCGGGGAGAATATGTGGAGCGGTCGCAAAAAGGTTGACGAGAAAAGATGAAAGAAGGCGGGGGCGCTTGGTGTTTTGATTATTTCCGGTTATAATGAATTTATGGCAGCTAAAGAATCGCGGGAAATTTCCTGGCAAAGTTTTTGGCGATTGATTCTCATCGTTGTTTTTTTGTTACTCCTTTTTTATCTGCGCTCGGTTTTGGTGATTCTTCTTTTTGCCATTATTATTTCCTCGGCTCTTGAACCATTAGTTAACTGGCTGGGACGCCGCGGATTCAGCCGCGTCTTAGCCACCCTGATTTTGTATTTGTTGAGCATTATTTTGCTGGTTGCGCTTTTATATTTTCTTCTGCCGGCGCTTTATCAAGAACTTTTAGGAGTGATTAATTTAATCCCCGGTTATTCGGAGAAAATACTCCATTCGGTTATTGGCTCGCAATTGGCTCAGAATATTAACGAAATTATTGTGAGTTATGGCGGCTCGCTAGTCAAAAGCAGCGCAGTGGTTTTTTCGGTTTTTTTTGGAGTGGTCGGCGGCCTGGCTTCAGCCGTAAGCGTTTTGTTAATTTCTTTTTATCTTTTGATTAAAAAGGACGGCATTCCAGATTTTTTGCGTACTGTTCTTCCCCAGGGGCTGGAAGACGAAATAATCCGGATTTGGCAGCGGGCCCGTTATAGAATCGGCCGCTGGTTTCGTACCCAGCTTTTACTAAGCTTATTTGTGGGGCTGATGGTGTTTGTTGCCCTTTGGATTATGGGCGTAAAATACAGTTTGATTTTAGGATTGGTAGCGGCAATATTTGAAATTGTTCCGATTGCCGGTCCGATTTTCGCCGGCGCCGCCAGCGCCCTCGTGGCCCTTTCTCAATCTTTACCTCTGGCCATTTGGGTAGTAATCGTTTTCATTTTAATTCAGCAACTGGAAAGCACTGTTTTTGTTCCCTTGATGATGAAAAAATCGATCGGATTGAATCCGATCATTGTTATTTTGGGAATTTTGGCCGGAGCCACACTCGGCGGAATCGTCGGCCTTATTGTGGCAGTGCCGGTGATAGTGATATTGGAAGAAGTTATTATTGAATTAAATCGCCGCAAGACCCGCTATTTGCCGATTGAGGAGGCCTAAAGCAAAATTAAGGCAGTTAATGAAACAATAATTTGGTTGATAATGCCCCATAGTTTTTGGGGTTTTTTTGAAAAAGATTGAAGGGACTCGTGGGATTGGATATAGAAGCCGGCGGTTTTGGAGACAACATCAGTTTTTGTTTCCAAGCCCGCTTCAATAGCGGTGCCTGATAGAAATTTTTTCCAATTTTGATTTCTAAGAAGGAGAGAAATTACAGTAAAACCATCGGGCAATATCCCCAAAAATCCGCCAACAATAATATTAATCAAGTTGCGCTTGTTTTGGCTAAAGATTATAATTAAAGTAAATCCCAGAGCCAAATCCAGCGCCACCTTCAAGATCACCCACCAGAATTTTTTGTTTTTCCAGCCCAACTCCATGCCTTTTAAACTGTAGTCGTGGTGAGGGATTAAATCCAAAAGAAAATGACTGAAAAAAGCCAGAAGCCAAGCCAGCCAAGTTATTCTGATTTGAGTGGTAATGGCAGCGCCGACTAAAGCGTGAATAGTCAGAATCATAAATTTAAAATAATTGTTTTTATATTAACATAACTCCAAAACAATGTCCAAGAAAATTTATATTACAACTGCCCTTCCTTACGTTAATGCCAATCCTCACATCGGCCATGTTTTGGAGTTTGTTCAGGCCGATTGTGTCGCCCGCTATGAGCGATTGCTTGGCAATGAAGTTTTTTTTGTTTCCGGCACCGATGAAAACAGTTTAAAAAATGTTTTAGCAGCAGAGCAGGCCGGAGTTTCAATAAAAGAGTGGGTCAATAAACAATCGGACGTCGTTTATTCTTTGAAAGACGCTTATAATATTTCTTTTGATGATTTTATCCGGACAACGCAATCGCGGCACATTGAAGGAGCCAAGAAGTTGTGGTCGGCCGGCCAGGAAGATATTTATAAGGGAGTTTATGAGGGCCTATATTGCGTTGGTTGCGAAGATTTTTATAAAGAAGAGGAATTGATTGGCGGTCTTTGCCCGGACCATAAAACTAAACCAGAAATTGTTAAAGAAGAAAATTATTTTTTTCGATTGAGCAGATACCAGAAACAATTGGAGGAAATTTACCAAAACAACCAATTGGAAATTCTTCCTTTGAACCGTAAGGGAGAAATCTCCAATTTTTTAAAAGAGGGTCTTCGCGATTTTAGCGTTTCGCGGTCGCAAAGCCGGGCGCATAATTGGGGGATTAGCACGCCCAGCGACTCCAACCAGGTCATTTATGTCTGGTTTGATGCCCTCTGCAATTATGTTACCATTTTGGGCTATGCCAAAAATTCGCCGATGTTTCGAGCTTGGTGGGAGGATGAATCTACTGAAGTCCGTCACTTTATTGGAAAAGATATAACGAAATTCCATTGTATTTATTGGCCGGCGATGCTTTTGTCAGCCAAATTGCGCTTGCCATCAAAAATAATTATTCACGGTTTTATTACTATTGAAGGAGAGAAAATATCCAAGAGTTTGGGTAATGTTATTGATCCATTTGAACTGCGCAAAGAATTTGATGCGGATGCTTTGCGCTATTATATACTTCGGGAATTTTCTTTGGCTCAGGACGGCGATTTCAGCCGCGCCACGCTTTTAGAGCGTTACAATAAAGAATTGGCCAATGGTTTGGGCAATCTTTTAAGTCGGGCAACCACGCTAATTGAAAAAAACGGCGGTTCTGTCAAGCCGGAATTTAATTTATTGGGTTCGCCCATTCAGGAGGCCTGGCGGAAGTATCACGACGCTTTCTCCGAATTTAAACTCAACTCCGCCGCCGATAGTTTTTTGCAATTGATTACGAAAGCCGACGCCTTTATTAATGAAAAACAAGTTTGGAAGATTGATGACAAAGAAGAGCTGAATAAAGTTTTATCTTCACTTTGGCTGGTTTTGGCCAATCTTGCTTTTTTAGTTGAGCCGTTTATGCCCGAATCATGCCAGAAAATTAAAGAGTCGCTGGGCATTCAGAAAGCAGCCAAGGAAGAGTGGAGAAATACCATTTTTGAGGTTAAAAAAATACCGCCGCTTTTTCCTCGCAAATAATGACAGCAATGCTTATTGACACTCACGCCCATTTGGATTTTGAAGAGTTTGATAAAGACCGCGAGCTCGTTATTAAACGGGCTTTTGATTCCGGAGTGGAGAAAATAATCAATATCGGCACTAATCTGGAATCTTCCAAAAAATCCATTGGGTTGGCAGAGGTACATAAAAATATTTATGCCACAGTCAGCTTGCATCCGATTGATGTTGATGATGAAGAATTCGACGAGCAGGCCTTTTTAAAATTAGCCCATCATCCGAAAGTGGTGGCCATTGGCGAAACTGGTTTGGATTATTATCATCAAAGCGACAAGAACAAACAGAAAGAAGTTTTTAAAAAATTAGTTGAAATCGCCGCTTCTTTGCAAAAACCAATAATTATTCACTGCCGAGATGCGGAAGAGGATGTGTTAGATATTCTTAAAAACTTGGTCCTGCCCAAAAGGGGCGGGGTTATTCATTGCTTCGGGAAAGATTATCAGACAGCCAAAAAATTTCTTGATTTAGGATTCCTAATTTCATACACGGGTAATATCACTTATAATTCTCAGCGAACGACTTCCATCAAGGAAATGCCACTAGAAAAAATTATGATTGAAACTGATTGTCCTTTTATGGCGCCCAATCCTTTTCGCGGTCAAAGAAACGAGCCGGCCTATGTGAAATATGTGGCTGAAAAAATTGCCCAAATTAAAGGGCTAAGTTTTAAAGAAGTTAGCCAAATAACAAGCAAAAACGCTATTGAGTTTTTTGGATTAGAATAAGATAATATACTCGCTTCGCTTATATAATCTCGTTCGGTCAGAAAGCAAAAATTGATATTTTTACTTTCCTTCCTCATTTCGATTATGAAGATTTCAGAAAAAAACATTTTTAAAAAAGAATGGCTTCTGATAGTTATCCTTCTTTTGGCGGCGAACATTACCCGCTTCTATCATTTTGGTCAGCCCAATCAGATTGTTTTTGACGAAGTTTATTTTCCCAAGTTCGCTACCGATTATTTTAAAGGCGCTTATTATTTTGACATTCATCCGCCCTTGGCGAAGTTAATGATGGCCGGCTCTGCTAAGCTTTTCGGAATAAGCTTGCCAACCAACTTTGCTTTTAAAAACATCAGTCAAACCTACCCGGACAATTCCTATAAATTTTTGCGGCTCATTGTCAGTATTTTCGGCGTTTTCCTGATTTTGGGAGTTTATTTCTTGACTAAGGAATTGTTCCGGAATAAATGGCCGGCTTTTTTGGCCGGCTTATTCGCGGTTTTTGATAATGCGCTGTTAGTCCAGTCGCGCGTTATTTTAACGGATATTTTTCTTTTGGCTTTCGGCGTCTTGGGTTTGACATTTCTTTTTATTTCTCGTCGGAAGCGGTCCTTTGGTTTATCATGGTTTGTGTTTTTGATTTTGGCTGGCCTGTTTTTAACAGCCGGGGTTTTGGTCAAATGGACCGCTTTGGTTTTTATGGGCGTGGCAGGTTTAGTAATTTTGTTTGATTTGTTCAAAAACAAGAAAGTAAAGATTTTTCTCGGACAGGCCGCAATTTTATTGATTGTTTCTGCTTTATTTTATTTTGCTGTTTTTGCCATTCATCTTAAGAGTTTGCCTTATACTGGTGACGGTGATGCTTTTATGAGCTCAAGGTTTCAGAGCACTTTGATTGGCAATCCGCTTTACGGCAATCCCGAAATTAAACCCGCCAATCTCTTTGAAAAATTCGTGGAATTAAATGCGGTGATGTATTCGGCTAACGCCGGCCTGACCGCCACCCATTCTTACGGTTCCAAATGGTATAGCTGGCCCATTCTTTATCGGCCAATTTATTACTGGTATTACAATAATGGAAATGACACGGCCAGCCGCATTTATTTTTCGGGGAACCCTTTTATTTGGTGGCTAGGATTTTTAGTGATTGTTTATTGGGTTTTTTGGTTTTTGAATCAAGTTTTTAAAAAAATAAAAGACCCTTATTGGCCCGAGGTTGGGTTTATTCTGGCCGGCTATTTTGGCAACCTTTTGCCATATGTTTTAGTTAGTCGCGTTTCTTTTATTTACCATTACTTTCCATCGCTCATTTTTTTGATTATTGGTTTCGGTTTTTTTCTCTGGAAGTATTTTAAAAAATACCCTGTTTTAATCGGAGCTGTTTGCGCGGTGGCTCTTATCTCATTTATCTTTTTCGCTCCTCTCAGCTACGGCCTGCCGTTAACTGAACCGGTTTTCAACGGAAAAATCTGGTTTTCCAGCTGGCTTTAAAGATTGCCTTTTTTTAAAAATCAGCTATCATTAAAAAACCAAAAACAATCCGCCCGTAGCTCAGCTTGGTAGAGCAGCTGCCTTTTAAGCAGATGGTCGCAGGTTCGAGTCCTGCCGGGCGGACTTATCCCGGCTAAATTTGCCGAAATAGGCAAATTCTCCCTACATTTTATCAATAGTCGAATATGCGTTAAGCCACATTTACATTATTATGTTCGAAAATCCCATCAAGCTCAATACATCTGAAGAACGCAAGGCTCAACGGGAGAAGCTTGCGAAGGAACGATCCGAGGAAAATATTATCAATAAAAAAGTGCGTGAAATAAAAGAGAAAGCCAGGATGGCGATAGACCCCGAAGGATATATAGGTGTGGGCGACATGGCATTATTTCGTTCGGCGGAATACAGCAAAGAAGAGATCAATTGGATCGCTAGGGTGAAACTAGCCTCAAGCAAAGAAAGAGCCGGGGACTTAAACGCATACGACCTGATACGCGTACATGCGATGTTGGCAAAAGATCTTGAAAAATATGGGTCCGACATGATTAGCGATCAAACAGAAGAATATTTAGATGAGATTTTGCTTTCTATCGCCATGCGCTATGAAGAGGTCGGAAAACTGATTGAAGCGAATGGTTTGGAAGAGTTGAATAAGCACCTGAATACAATCTATGAGGTACAAGCGGTAGAATACTTTAATCAATATAAAAACGCTAAAACCGCAAAAGACAAAGCCGTGGTATTAACAAAATGGTTGAACCTTGTTCATCATGGTGGTAACCGGGAAGTTCTTTCTTTGTTTGGAGGGTATCCTGTTCCCGATAAGTCGGGCCTCAAAGAAATACAAAGATCCCAGCAGGATTTTTTATCTAGGCTTAATGACCTCGGATCGGGCTGATCTGGGCACCTTGGAATTAGGCGACCTTCCCGTCTCAAACTACCCATTTTCAAAAATATTGCAACGGCTTGCCGGGGTTTGGTTCCAAACCGAGACACACAGCTAAAATTTTCCCTTGATTAAAATAAATTTCGCGCTAAAATAAAAAATACCGAACCTATAAATCAAACTGGGATGGATCCGCCAAGACAGGGACGTAGAAACTTTCATAATTCGTCATAATCCAGGTTCGAATTTCGTACATTGCGGCGGACAAAAAATATGTTAGATGCGGACAGAATAAAATTAAAAAAGCGAACATTAGGGTGGTTAATTATAATTGTTATTGTGGCGGTGCTGGCCGGTTTTTTTGATTATGGTCATCCATTTAGTTTTTTGCCAAAATTTTTCAAAACCCCATTCCGATTGGGCCTTGATTTAAGCGGCGGCACCCATCTTTTGTATGAGGCCGATGTCAGTCAAGTAAAAGACAGCGACCGTAGTTCAACGATGAGCGGTCTAAGGGACGTAATTGAACGTCGGGTTAATTTGTTTGGCGTGAGCGAGCCGCGCGTAGAAACTTTGGAAGTCGGCAACAGCTACCGCTTGGTGGTGGAGCTGGCTGGCATCAAAGATATTAAAGAAGCCATTAAAGTGATAGGTGAGACGCCTTATTTGGAATTCCAAGAGCAAAGAAGCGACGAGGAAACCCAACAAATTTTAGAAAAACAAAAAGCGAAAGATCCGCTTTATTTATATGTTGATCCTTATTTCGTTGCCGCTCAACCACCCTTGACCGGAAAATATTTAAAAACCAGCCGTTTGGAATTTAATCAACAAACTTACGAGCCATATGTTGGTTTGCAATTTAACGATGAGGGCGCAAAAATTTTTGAAGAGTTGACCACAAAAAATGTCAATAAAATTTTGGGCATTTATTTGGACGGCCAGCCAATTTCTCTGCCGGTTGTAAAAGAACCGATTAGTGGCGGCCAAGCGCAAATCACCGGCAAGTTCACCAACGAAGAGGCCAAGCAATTGGTGGAAAGATTAAATGCCGGCGCCTTGCCCGTCCCGATTAAGCTTTTATCGCAGCAATCCATTGGCGCATCTCTTGGCGAAACTTCTTTAAAGTCGGGCCTAAAAGCCGGTCTCATCGGTATTGTCTTGGTTATAATTTTTATGCTCGGCTATTATCAGGTCTTTGGTTTGTTCGCCAGCTTGGCCCTGATTATTTATACGGCTTTATCTTTGGCGATATTTAAACTTATTCCCGTGACCTTGACCCTGGCAGGCGTGGCTGGTTTTATTCTGTCCATCGGCATGGCAGTTGACGCCAATATTCTGATTTTTGCCCGTTCTAAAGAAGAAATAAAAAAGGGACTGACCAAATTCCGGGCCATTGAAGAAGGTTTCAAACGGGCCTGGCCATCAATTCGGGACTCCAACGTTTCCACCATTATTACCTGCCTCGTGCTTTATAATTTTACCACTTCCATTGTGAAAGGTTTTGCCTTGACGCTTCTCATCGGTGTTTTGGTCAGCATGTTCACTGCCATCACCGTTACCCGGTCGTTCTTAAGAGTTTTTATGAAATAAATCCCTTAATATGACTATTGAATTTGTTAAAAACCGAAAAATCAATTATGCCATTTCTTTTATTCTGATTGTCGGCTCCATTGTCAGCTTGGCGCTGTTTAGTTTAAAGCCGGGTATGGATTTTATTGGCGGCTCGCTTCTGGAGCTAAACCTTAATAAAACCGCGATTTCTTCTGACCAGATTAAGAGCGTCTTCAGTCAATTTGGCGTCAATGATGTTGTTATTTCAGCCATAGGCGATAATGGTTTATTGATTCGGACTAGAGAAATTAGCGAAGACGAGCACCAGCAAATAATCAAACAACTGACTTCTCAATTTCCCGGCGTTGAAGAGAGCCGTTTTGAATCTGTGGGTCCAACGATTGGCCGCGAGTTAAAAAATAAATCCATTACTGGCGTTGTTTTTGTGATGTTGGGGATTGGTCTTTATTTAACCTGGGCTTTTCGCAAGGTTTCCCGGCCAATGTCTTCGTGGAAATACGGCGTGGTTACTCTGGTTGCTTTGTTGCACGATGTTTTAATTCCCATTGGCGTTTTTGCCTTGCTCGGGCATTTTTGTGGAATAGAAATTGACTCCAATTTTATTGTGGCACTATTGGTGGTTTTGGGTTTTTCGGTTCACGACACCATTGTGGTTTTGGACCGGATTCGGGAGAAGTTGCGCTTGATGCCTGGTTTAGAGTTTAGTTCCACGATTAATCAAAGCATCAACGAAACAATGGCGCGTTCTATTAACACCTCTTTGACTTTAATTTTAGTTCTTTTGGCGCTATTTATTTTCGGTCCGGTTTCTCTGAAAAATTTCGTTCTGGTTCTTTTAATTGGTACTTTCTTTGGCACTTATTCTTCGATTTTTATTGCCAGCCCGCTGCTTTATGACTGGTATCGTTTGACTCAGCGGCGGCAAGTTAAAAAATAATGGGTTGTTCGAAATATTTTTTAGAATAATAAAATCAATGGAGAGTTTTTATTAGGTGGTTTTTTAATTTATTTTTTGCTATTATTTTAGTAATGATTGCAAGAGAGCTCCGAGAAAAATATTTTGATTTTTTTGTTGAAAAAGGGCATAAAATTATTCCCTCGGCGCCTTTGATTCCGGAAAACGACCCAACGGTGCTATTCACTACTGCCGGCATGCACCCTCTTATTCCTTTTCTTTTGGGAGAGCAACATCCGGTCGGCCAAAGACTGGCGAGCGTTCAGAAATGCATCCGCACCACCGACATTGACGAAGTGGGCGATGATGTGCACTTAACTTTTTTTGAAATGCTTGGTAATTGGTCGCTCGGAGATTATTTTAAAAAAGAGGCAATTGAATGGAGCTGGGAGTTTCTAACTGCCAAAAAATGGCTGGGATTGGATAGAAATAAATTGGCAGCTTCGGTTTTTAGGGGAGACAGCGACGCGCCATTTGACGAAGAGGCTTATAATCTTTGGAAAAATTTAGGGATTTCGGAAAAAAGGATTGCCAAATTGCCGAAAAAAAATAATTGGTGGGGTCCGGCTGGCCAGAGCGGCCCATGCGGTCCGTGCACGGAAATGTTTTATTGGGTTGGCGAAGAAAAGACGCCGGAAATTTTTGACCCCGAAGATAGCCGGTGGGTGGAAATTTGGAACGATGTTTTCATGCAGTATAACAAAACTAAAGAAGGAAAATTCGAAGTTTTAAAACAAAAAAACGTTGATACTGGAATGGGCCTAGAAAGAACTTTGGCAGTTTTGAATCGCGAGCCAAGCGTTTACGAAACCGAACTTTTTAGAGATGTTGTCAGAATTATTGAAGGATTGGCCTCTATTTCTGATTCCGAAAGCTCTTTTGACCAATTATATAATGCCGGAAATATAATTAATAAAGAAGTAGAGGGGCTTAAGGAAAAAGCGGAAAAAATGCGCGCCATCAGAATTATCGCCGACCATATTAAAGCCGCGACTTTTATCTTAGCCGAAGGATTAGAGCCGTCTAATGTGGAAAGAGGCTATGTTTTAAGAAGATTAATTCGTCGAGCAGTGCGCTATGGCCGGCAACTGGGCATTAAAAAAACCTTTGCTTTTCAGGTGGCCAAGCCAATTATCGGAATTTACAAAGACGTTTATCCGGAGCTATTAAAAAATAAAGATTTTATTGAAGAACAATTGGTCAGAGAGGAAGAGAAGTTTTCTCGCACGTTGGAGCGGGGATTAAAAGAATTAAAAGATTTAGAAAGTAAATCAGCGAGCATCACCGGTCAGCAGGGTTTTGATTTATATCAGAGTTTCGGGTTCCCTAAAGAGATGATTAAAGAAGAAGCCAAGGTATCTGAAAATTTTGATAAAGAATTTGAAGAGGCGACGGGAGGTCATCAGGAACTTTCTCGAACGGCTTCAGCCGGAATGTTTAAAGCGGGATTGGCCGACCATTCAGAAATTGCCATTAGATATCATACAGCGACGCATTTATTGCAGCAGGCATTAAAAGATGTTTTGGGTGAAAGTGTGGAGCAAAAAGGTAGCAATATTACTCCGGAAAGATTGCGCCTTGATTTTTCCTATAATCAGAAAATGACGCCGGAACAAATTAAGAAAGTCGAGGACATCGTCAACGAAAAAATAAGAGAAAATCTGCCAGTCATAATGGAAGAGATGACATTAGCCGAAGCAAAGAAATCGGGCGCCATTGGATTGTTTGCGGAAAAATACGGAGAAAGAGTGAAGGTTTATTCTATTGGTCCTTCGACAAGCCCAGGGCAAGTTTTTAGCCGAGAAGTTTGCGGCGGCCCGCATGTCC
>Ga0315289_10001112_pt1 | contig 42135 bp, 35 predicted proteins | sample YL17G11_40_MG_FD_203452 | JGI IMG/M metagenome (GOLD analysis project Ga0315289, IMG submission 203452) | Sediment microbial communities from Yellowstone Lake, YNP, Wyoming, USA - YL17G11_40 | ecosystem: Environmental > Aquatic > Freshwater > Lake > Sediment | place: USA: Wyoming | collected... | reverse complement strand
CATTATTAAATATGGATTATTTAAATAGAGTTTATAAATACAAGTTTGAACCACGAAGGACACGAAGATTGGACAAAACAAAAAATATAAGACAAAGGTATTAAACCTTCAATTTGAGATCTCTGAAAAGCTAATAAAATGACATCTTTGTTTGTAGTCCCCACTTTAGTGGGAATGAATTTTACCTGCTAAAGCAGGGACTACAAACAGGATTTGTAGGGGCGAACCTGTGTGTTCGCCCGATAAAGTGGGCAGACACATAGGTCTGCCCCTACATTTTGATTAGTTATTCAGTGGTCTAATTTAAAGATTAGTTATCTGTTCCTTGCGTTCATTTCATTGTCCTAAAAACACAAGGAGTTAAAATGAAAAGAAATAAGTTTGACGTTGTTGTAGCGGGACATATTTGTTTCGATGTGATTCCGAAATTTGAGGGAGAATTTAAGGATTTTTTTAAGGTCTTTGCTCCTGGAAAATTAATCGTCTGTGGAGATGCGGCAACATCTACGGGTGGTCCTGTTTCTAATACCGGTATTGCACTCTTGAAATTGGGTGTTAGAACAGGGTTTATGGGTAAAATAGGGAATGACTTTTTCGGGAATGCTATTCTTGACAGATTGAAAGAAATTGGCGTTGAAAAAAGTATGACCATTGTTAAAGATTCATCTACTTCTTACACACTTGCCATCGCACCTCCGAAAATTGATAGAATCTTTATCCATCATCCTGGAGCGAATAATACCTTTGGTGTTTCAGATGTGAATTATGAGGTTGTCAAAAATACAAATATATTTCATCTCGGTTATCCACCGCTTATGCGGAAGTTGTATGAAAATAATGGGAAAGAGTTAACTGAGATATTTAAGAAAGCTAAATCTGTTGGTGTAACAACCTCACTTGATATGGCATTACCAGATCCCACTGCACCATCAGGTCAGGTAGATTGGGACAAAGTTTTGAAGAATACTCTTCCTTATGTTGATATTTATTTGCCAAGTGCAGAAGAGACACTCTATATGTTAAATAAAGATAAATTTTTTGCAAAGAAAAATGAAGCTGGTGCTAAAGATATGCTTGATGTTTTCAGGACGGAAGAAGTTGTTAATTTAGCAGAGCAATTGCTCAAATACGGCTCAAAGATTGTTGTAATGAAATGTGGATATAAAGGGATGTATATAAGGACTGCTGATAAGTCTGCCTTTAAAGATTTTGGTCCTGCGAAACCAGTTGATTTGAATAATTGGTCAAATAGGGAATTGTGGGAACCCTCATTTCATGTTGAAAAAGTAGCAAGCGCAACGGGTTCGGGAGATTCTGCAATTGCGGGCTTTTTCTCCGCATTTGTTCGAGGGAAATCGATTGAAGACTGCATCAGATATGGCTGTATGGTTGGAGCTCATAATGTGGCTGTTTATGATGCGGTAAGTGGAATCAAATCCTGGGAAGAAACAACAGATGATATAAATAGTGGCTGGAAGAAAAATCCGCTTGAAATCATGTCTGATGGTTGGAAATTCGATTCCAATCGCAGGTTCTGGATTGGTCCAAAGGATTCTATTCTAAAATAAAAAATTGTGATTTTGTAGAGACGTGATACATCACGTCTCTACAAGGATCCTGTATTCTTGATAGTTCAGGATATATATCCTGAACTATCATCTTTTTCATTTTAAATCAATTAGTAATAGGATTGTTATCTGAATGAAAAAATTCAAAGAAATCCATGTTGTCTCAAACACCCATTGGGACAGGGAATTCAGGATATCATTTCAGAAAACAAGAATGATGCTTGTCAAAATGATGGATTATCTTTTAGAAATTCTTGAAAAGGATAAGGATTATGCTTCTTATACTCTTGATGCACATTCTATTCTTGTTGAGGATTATCTTGAGATAAGACCTGAGAATAGGGATAGAATTAAAAAATTAGTTAGCGAAAAGAGATTATTTATCGGACCCTGGTATACTTTGCCTGACATTCCAAATATTGGTGCGGAATCTGTTGTTAGGAATCTGATGTTCGGTCATAAGTTAGGTGAAGAATTTGGACACACGATGAAAGTTGGATATACACCTTGTTCCTGGGGACAGACAGGACAGCTTCCTCAAATATACGCTGGATTTGGAATAGACAAAATTTTATTTTATAGAGGGATCAGTCCTCATGAGGCTGATACAGAATTTATCTGGGAATCTCCTGATGGGACAAGAGCCTTGACAAGCCGTTTTTCTCTTTTTGCAAGATATAACTATTGTTATCTTGTATTCAGAAAAATCACTTATGGATTAGATTATTTTGAGAGAGATTGGTATTGGGGGAAAGATGGAGAAGTTCCATTTAAATTAAATGATGAAATTGCTGGGATTACAAGTGTGGAATTATTAAAGCCAGAGATTCGTTATGTAAAAAAGAATCTTATCCCAGCAATAAATAAGATGCTTGAAATTGAAGGTTACTCCTATTTCACACCATATTTCCTTGCGATGCAAGGAGACGATTTCATTGTTCCTCACCCCTTAGAAAGCAAAATTATCAAGGATGCAAACAAGTCTCTAAAAGGATTGAAAGTTATTCATAGTGATTTAGAAAAATACTTCGAAGTAGTCGCAAAAAAAGTTGACTATGAAAAATTGAAAGTGTTGAAAGGGGAGAGGCGAACTAATCTAAAAGAGGGAATATGGACATATCTCTTACCCGGCACACTTTCTGCAAGGACTTATCTTAAGATAGCTGATTTTATTACCGAGACAAAATTGACACGATTAGCTGAGCCTTTGGCTTCTTTGGATTATATGTTAGGTAGCGATTATCCAGCTCATTATTTTTATAGAGCTTGGCGTTATTTGTTATCCAATCATACTCACGATGCGAATGCTGGATGTGCTCCTGATACTGTTTCAGATGATGTAATGTATCGATATCGACAATCTCAGGAAATCTCAAATGGAATTATTGAGGATAGTATAAAAAATATCGTGAAAAAGATTAATTATAAAGATTTGTCTGATAATGGAATTGTCTTAGGAATTTTTAATTCTTCATCTTTTAAAAGGTCAGATGTTATTACGATTAATATTGATGTTCCATTAGAGAAAAAGGCAAATTCAATAATTATAAAAGATTCAAATAGCAAGAATTATCCCTATCAGCTTAAAGAAATATCTGAAATTAGAAGTTTTGTTTATAATATCTGGAATGTGCCCCAAATTTATAGTTCAACTCGTTTCAAAATCGAATTCCTTGCTGAAAATATTCACGCGCTTGGTTATAAAACCTTTGTTATTGAAACAAATGAAAAAATCAATCGCCATACAGGTTCACAAGTTCCTGCTATTAATGAAATGGAAAATGAATTTTTAAAAGTGAAAGTAAATTCAAATGGAACAATCAATCTGTTTGATAAGGGAACCAAATCAGAATATAAAAATTTGTGTTACTTTCTTGACCAGGGAGAAGTCGGAAATGCCTGGCGACATCAATCTCCAGAATATGACCGTATTTTTAATACCTTAGAATGCATAGCAAATATATCACTTATTGAGGACGGTCTCTTTTCAACATCTTATTGTGTAGAATTATTGTTTGAGATCACCGAAAAATGTTCTGATGAAAAAAATAGAAGCGAGAAAATGGTTAAGATACCAATAACGAATATTTATACCTTGAAAAAAGGATCAAAGAGATTAGAAGTAAAAACAACGATATATAATCAAGCAAAAGACCATTGGTTAAGAATGATTTTCCCCACAGATATTAAAACAGAGAAAAACTGCGCTGATAGTCATTTTGATGTTGTTGAGAGGGATATTAAATTACCAAAAAGAGATGATTGGAAAGAACCCGTTGTGGGAACTTATCCTGTAAACTCATTTGTAGAATTATCTGATGGCAAAAGGGGATTAGCTGTATTATTAGAGGGATTAAAAGAATACGAAGTTTTTGATGATGAGCAAAAATCGATAGCTATTTCGTTAATTAGAGGAGTAAGAATCAAGCTCGAAGTTTCTGAGACAAAGAAGCAGGAATTACCGGACAAAGGTCCACAATGTTTAGGGGAAAATGAATTCAGGTTAGCAATATATCCGCATAAAGGTGATTGGATTCAAGCGAATTGTTTTAGAGAAGCACAAAAGTTTTTTGTCCCATTAAGAACAGCTCAGTTCGGAAAGACACAGGGAGATTTACCGAAAGAATTTGAATTAATCCAAATATTACCGGAATCACTTGTCATTACTTGTATAAAAAAATCAGAAAAAGATGATGGCATCATCATTCGTTTATTTAATCCAACATTGCAAAAAGTGAGAGCGACGATTAAATTTGCCAAAAATATAAAGCAAATTCATCTTGTTAATTTAAATGAAGAATTTCTAAGTGAACTTGAGAAAAAATCGAATAGAAAATTAAGTTTTGAAATTGAGCATAAGAAGATTATGACATTTAAGATTTTTATTTGAGACTTCTGAGATATTTGATTTACACACCCCTAACCCCTCTCAAGAGGGGAATTGTAGGGAACGCATATATGCGTTCCTCGCAAGGGAAATACACACCCCGTCACCTTCGGTGATACCCATCTCAAGAGGGGATTATTAGGGGTATTTCGTGAAATTTTGTGTGATTTCGTGGCTATGTAAATTAGTTTTTCAGAGATACTTATTTGTAAGATTATATCATAAGAAGACAAATGAATAATTCTAAAAAACCACTCCTTGTTCGTTGTTTAAATCCTTTTCGATGGATGGACATTAATTATGGTGGAAAAATCACACCGTGTTGTTTACCCTGGTTTAAAGGGGATTTAGGTTCCATAAAAGAACAAACTCTTGAGCAAATCTGGAATGGAACGGCTTTTCAAGAACTTCGAGAAGCGATGTATGAGGGTGGTAACTGGAGTAAATTTTGTAATGCAAACATCTGTCCCCAGATTCAAAATAATATCTGGGTTAATGTCGATTCTATAACCCCAGAAACTAATGATATAGTTCCCATTACTCAGTCGATGCTGGATGATATTCGTGAAGGTAGAACAGTTATGTCCAAGGGTCCTGTCCAGATTGGGATTGCCTGTGACCCGAGATGTAACCTCCAATGCATAATGTGTTCTGCAAGAACAAATCCCAATCGTGATGGTGTATTTTTGAGGAAAGCACTTGAGGAGATAACTCCTTTTTTGCCAACTTTGAAACGGATAAGATTAATGGGAGATGGTGAAGTTTTTGCAGTTCCAGAAATGCGTGAATTTCTCTTTCATTTTGATTCAGAAAAATATCCTGACACAACTTTTGCTTTTATCACCAATGGAATTCTTTTGACGTCCGAACTCTGGGAGAAAATTTCTCATTTAAAGGTTGATTGTATCATCATATCTATCGATGCGGCTACAAAAGAAACTTATGAAAAAATTCGTGTAGGTGGCAAATGGGAAGTTTTAATGAAAAATCTTGAGTTTATGGTGAACAGATACAAGGAAGGTGTTATTCGAGAACTTCATATTTGTATGTGTGTAATGAAGAGCAATCACAAAGAGATGATTCAATTTGCTGAAATGGGGAAAAGATTAAGAGTCACTTCCACTTTTTTTACACCCATTTTGGGAGATTATGGTGAAGAGCAAATTTTTGAACGGAAAAATATTAAATGTTTAAAACGAGTTGCCAAACAACTACACCATCCCATAATGAAAGAACAATGCGTTGATACTCAAGCAGTTAATATCTGGCGGGATTGGAAGCCCACCTTTCAAGATTATCTATCATACATAATGGATAGCATCAAGCGATTTTTAGTAGAAATGTAGTTTAAACTATATATGAAATTGGAAAAGATTATTATAGAATAAACATTATTTAGTTTTGGAGTTTCTGATTAAACCCAATCTACATATTATTGGAGTGAATAGTGCCTCAAATATAACTTTTTTGGACATCTTAGATTTTCCACCCGACCTTTCAGAAAAGATTATTGGTATCTCCTTGATTTTCCCTTTAGATTTATACGCTTTATAAAGCAGTTCAACAAGGAATGAATATCCATTACTCTTTATGGTCTTATAGTTCATCTTTTTTAAGATATCTGTTTTATAACAACGATAACCACTGGTGCAATCATAAAAAGGTAATCCAGTTATTAGTCTAATGTATTTATTTGCAGCGGTGCTTAAGATGAGTCTTCGAAGGGGCCAATTAATTACGCGTATTCCACCAATATACCTGGAACCAATAATAAGGTCGTAATTATCCATTGATTTGAGGAAATGATTAATATCATCAGGATTATGCGAAAAGTCGCCATCCATTGAAATGACTACCTCATAATTTTTTTCAATAGCAAAATCAAATCCTTCTATGAATGCGGTTCCATAACCCAATTTACCTTTTCTTCTGATGAAAAATACTCGATTGTTTTTTCTGGAGAATTCCTCTACAATATTACCGGTGCCATCAGGTGAATTATCATCGACAATCAAAACATCGCTATAATCATTCTGTTCCAAGATTTTCTTGATGATAAGGGTGATATTCTCCGCTTCATTATATGTTGCTATGATTATAAGTGCTTTTTTCATCTTGGTGAAATTTGAGTAGGGGACGCATATATGCGTCCCCTACATAATATGAAATTAAACAGAAAGAATATAAATAAGTTCCTCATAGGAAAGGTCTATCTTTTTTCTCTTTTCCCAAGCGTGTGGGAAAGGATAATATTTTACATCTCTACCACCTATAACAACATGAACGCCATGCTTACCCTGTAAAAGAAGTTTGACTGCTGTGTAACTCAATCTTGATGCGATATTTCGGTCCCTTGCTGTGGGAGAGCCACCACGTTGTAAATGACCAAGAATAGTTACCTTTGTTTCATATTTTGTTTTATGTTCAAGTAACTTTGCCACTTCAAAGGCACCACCCACTTCATCTCCTTCTGCAACAATTACAATACTGCTCGATTTACCTCTTCTTCTTCCCTCAGATAGAAGTTTTGCTATTTTATCAATATCAGTTTTTGTTTCTGGAATTAAAACTGCTTCAGCACCACCTGATAATGCGACTGATAATGCAATAAATCCTGCGTGTCTTCCCATCACTTCAACGACGAAAAGTCTATCGTGTGCAGCAGCAGTGTCTCGTATTCTATCTACAGCTTCCATCGCTGTATTTATGGCGGTATCAAATCCGATGGTATAATCACAACCTGCAATATCATTGTCAATCGTTCCAGGAACACCCACGCATTTGACACCGAATTCTTGACCTAACAAATGTGCACCATGATAAGTCCCATCCCCTCCAATAGTAACTAAACCATTTATTTTATGTTTCTTAATTGTTTTATAAGCTAACGCTCTTCCTTCCTTTGTATAAAATTCCTCGCACCTTGCAGATTTTAAAATTGTTCCTCCTCTATTGATGATTCCGCTTACAGACCGAGCATCCATATCAAATATTTCATTATTTATTAGTCCTTTATAACCATGAATTATACCTACAGGAGTCACATCGTAATAAATACAGGTTCTAACGACCGCTCTGATTGCGGCATTCATTCCCGGTGCATCTCCACCACTTGTTAAAACTCCTATTCTTTTAATATTCATAATTCCAAGCTCCTTTTTAGTGGATTTCTTTGCGTATTTTTTATTTTAACCGATTGTAAAGTAACATTCTTAATTTTCAAAAAATTTTGCTCAATAAAATCTGTTTCTATTTCAAATCTAAAAGACAGTGTGATAATTTAGTTCACAGTTTCTATATAAATTGTTTTGTTATTTCTGGCAGGATTATACCTGCTTGATTAAGAAACACAATGTCTGCTATGCTTGATATAGCCGTATTATCGAGATTAATTTCAACTAAAAAAGAACCATAATTTTTTACTGTTTGCGCCCAATCAATAATGTAGTAAAATAGTGCAGAGGTTCCTATAATGAAAGTAAAATCGACATCTCCTGTTTTTATAAAATCATAGATTTCTCTCAACTGCTTTTCCGGTAATGTTTCTCCGAACCAGACAACGTTTGGACGCATCAATGCGCCACAACTACATCTTAATGGCAATTCTTTTAAAGGTGTTTCAGTATTTTTCTCTACTTTTCCGTCTTTTGTACATTTTACTTCCCAGATAGAACCGTGAATTTCAACGACATTAAGTGAACTTGCTCTTTGATGCAATCCATCTACATTTTGTGTTGCTATTAAGAAATGGTCATATTTTCTTTCCAACTTGGACAAAGAATAATGAGCAGGATTTGGTTCGCAACCCTTAATAAGTCTTCTTCGATAATCATACCATTCCCAGACGAGTTTAGGGTCTTCGGCAAATCCTTCAGGAGAAGCAAGTTTTTGAGGTGATTGATTTTTCCAGTAGCCATCTTTTCCTCTGAAAGTAGGGATTCCACTTTCGGCGGATACACCTGCCCCTGTAATAACAAAAATCTTTTTTGAATGTTTTAACCTATCCACACAGATTTTTACTTTTTCATTATAATTCATAGTTGAAGTCCCAAAATAATATCAATATATTCAAAATTAGAAATTATTTAGCATAGAAAAAAAAGTAATTCAACATAATAAAATAAAATGTTTTAAAAAAAAGTAGATAGAAGTTGCCTGTTTTCATATTTCAAAGATAATAATATTTCTTGACGCAAAATATATAATAATAAAGCATATTGATTTGAATTTATTATAGCAGGAGAAGATAGTTATGAGTAAGAAATTTGTTTTTCATAAATATGTTGGTGCTGGTAATGATTTCATCATATTTGATAATAGAGACAATTCATTTTTCAGGGGCAGAGAGCGTGAGAATGTCGTAGAGCGGATTTGCAAGCGTAGATTGAATATTGGTGCAGATGGAGTATTACTGGTTGAGAAATCAGATAAAGCTGATTTTAAGATGCGATATTATAATGCGGATGGGAAAGAAGCTGAGACTTGTGGTAACGGTTCAAGGTGTATAGCAAAATTTGCTTATTCAATAGGTGCCGCAAAAGAATATATGAAATTTGAAACGATGGCTGGTCTTTACTCTGCATCAATTGAAAAAGATATAGTGGTCGTGAGTTTAACGGATGCGAAGAATTTACAACTCGATATATTAATTGCTATCGATGGATATAATGGTAAGGCACATTTTCTTAATATGGGTGTTCCTCACGTTGTTGTTATTCTTGATGATATAGAAAAAATAAATGTAATCAAGTTAGGTTCCCAGATAAGATATTATGATTTATTTAAGCCTGATGGCGCTAATGCAAATTTTGTTGAAGTCATTGATAAAAACAACTTAAAGGTAAGAACCTATGAACGTGGTGTAGAAGATGAAACATTATCTTGTGGAACAGGGTCGGTATCATCATCAATCATTGCGACGCATTTAGGTCTTGTAGAGCCTCCCGTCTATGTCCACACGAGAGATAAAAATATCCTTACTGTTGATTTTAAATTATTAGATACAGGAGCAACAGATGTTAAGTTAGGTGGAGAGGCGAGATTAGTCTTTAAAGGGGAAATTGAAATTTAGTTTAGAAGATGCCTAATTAAGGTTCTTTCTCTGCTAATTGTTTTTTCACCATAATATGATTATTGCATTTAATGCATTTCCAGATTTCTTCAATATGAGTCTCTCTAATGGTTTTGGATACAAATGCAAATTCTATACTCACTTTACATTTATTACAAATTACATAACTATTATTAGACATTATGTAGTCTATTGTTTTATCATCTTTGGTCTCAGGGTCTTCAGATTTTATTTGGTCATGAAAGAGATAATATATTTCAGTATCGGAAAATTTAGTTTTATATTTTTCGTAATCTGAGCTTCTATGAATGTTTGGGTCGAGAGCATCGGATTGATTTTCTTCATTAAAGATATACCCACAGCTCAGGCATATATTTTCCCCATCAGGTGTGTAATCAAAGCAAGATGGACAACTTGGCATATAATATCACCATATTGTTTTTCAATTAGATTAAATTTAAAATGATATAGTTGTCAACATAAAATAGAATATAACAACAAAGTATATATAATAAAAAGGCGGACTAATAATGTCCGCCTTTTTAGATTCTATTTAATTGTTTTTAATATAAAGACCAAGTATTTGCTTTAGTAGGAGGAGTAATTACAGGATTTAGATCATCAGGATAAAGCCTTGGTTGAATTTGAACATTACTCTGATATATAGTTGCAATTCCTGCTAAGGCAAATGAACCAGTCGGAATAGGTTTAGCAACCCACTGACTTGCATCTTCTATACGAACCATCTTAACTATAAAAGGCGAAGGAGTGAGAAAATAATATTCATTATCTGCTGTCCAGTTTCCTGTTCCCGTGATTGTTACACCATCGACATAAATTAGTTGTGATGCAATTTGCTCCCAAGTTTCTGTTCCCGTAAGGACTCTTGGAGTGGGAACCACTCCTGTTGTGGGAGCGGGCCATGCCTCATTAGGATGGATTTCGATTGTATCATAATATAATTCAAGTGTTCCAACGATTCCAGTAATAGAGTCTCCTATAGCATACGTACGAGCAGCTGTGAAAGGCTGATCATCTACCATAAGTGCACCTGTTGAATCCTGTATGTAAAATTGATTTCTATTGGCACTCGCATTCAAACCGTTTTTTCCTACCGTTGCTACTACCGGACCATTGATGCGAACTTGAGCGCCATTCCCAAGAGCTCTGGCTGCCGCTATGTTAGGCACATCTTGGACACCGGTGGATGTTGTAACTGTGACAGATACATCATCGACATAGCCAACTGCAGGTACTGTGGTTCCATAAACACGTATTTGAAGGCGAAAGAATCCATCTACGGGGGCTACCCCACCAAAACTATAACTCTGTTGTGTCCAATCTCCATTAACATATGTAGAGATTCCACCAGCAGAAGCATTAAAAAGATGGCCTGAATCATGCCAGGCTCCATAGATGCGAAGACCTAAACCATCACCTGTCCATTTCAACCAGGCTGATGCTTGGACAGAATCACCTGTAACGACAGGGACATCCCATACAGGTGCATAGTCATAACCACTTGTCGTAGCGGTTAGATTGATTTTCATCGCATAAGTTCCCCCATGCTTATCAGCAGTTGTTATTGAGATGTCACCATTTGCGTCTAAACTTAAATAAGTTTCTTCTGCCCAGCCGTCGATATTTCCATCTTCAAAATTATCTGTGTAAGTTGCTGAGTAAATTCCTAATGCTGATAGAGTGAAAAGCAATAAAAAGAATATTTTTTTCATATCTTTTTCTCCTTTTTATAAATTTTAATAATGATTTTATAGAAATTAATAAATCCTCCTTTCCATTAAATTCAATAAAACCTTTCTTTATGCTTTAAAATTTACTTTCTTGTCAAGTTTTTAGTTATGAAATTTTTAGAAAATTTCCAGTTTCTGAATAAAATTTTAGAATATATCTTTTTTAATAAGTTAAAGCGAAAATTACTATTGATTTTATGCGTGGTAAAAGTTAGTAAATAATAAACATACTATTAATAGATTGTTAATATTTGTTGTTGGAGAAAATATTATGATGAGGAAAATAAGTTTCCTTTTATTTATTTGTTTAGGAATTTCTTTATTTTTTATAGGTTGTGCAAAACAATCAACCGAAAGTGAAAAGGTAACGATAACATTCTGGACGATGCAATTAAAAGAGCATTATTCTGATTATATGAATGACTTAATTTCTCGATACGAAGCTTCTCACAGCAATGTGAAAATAAAATGGGTGGATATTGATTATAAAGGCTATGAAGATAAACTTCTTTCTACAATTGTGAGTAAGCAAGACATACCTGATGTTATAAATTTGGATTATGGGAATGGGGTCAAATATGCAGAGAAAAATGTCCTTGTGAATTTAAAGAACGAGATTTCTGATGAAGTCAGAAATCGGTATATTCAGGAGGTTTGGAAAAAAACTTGCATCTACAATGATTTTGAATTCTGTTTCCCCTGGTATCTTTCTTGTAGTGTTGTGATGTACAATAAGAAAATGTTTGAAGAAGCAGGACTCGACCCTGCGAAACCCCCGAAGAATTATGATGAGCTGTATCAGTATTGTAAACAAATTAAAGAGAAGACAGGTAATTTTGGAATTTTATTAACCATAACCGAATCAGAAGCTTTTGTTACTTTGCTTGATTTAAATGGTGTTCCAATTATTAATGAGGAAAAAACTCAAGCATTATTTAATACTGAAAAAGGATATGAAACGTTAGAGTATTTTGTGAAAGGAATTAAAGAAGATGTGTTTCCGAGAGAGACTGTGACTGAAGAACACAGGAAACCTACTGAGTGGTATATGTCAGGCAAATCTGCAATGTTTGTGACAGGTCCTCAGTTCTTAAAGATTGTTAAGGAGAACGCTCCGGAAGTTTATCAAAACACTGGAATTGGCGAACAGCTACTCTGGGGTACAGATAAGATAGGGGTTGCGGCAATGAATTTGTGTATAATGAATTCAACGCAACATAAAAAGGAAGCCATAGATTTTGCTGCTTATGTAACGAATCCGGAAAATCAGCTTGAATTCTGTAAAATTGTTACCATATTACCTTCAACCACCGAATCACTAAAAGATGATTATTTTGTAAATGTTGAAAATACACCAGAAGGTCTTTCAAGAAAGATTTCTGCAGAACAATTAATGAGAGGTGTGACTGTAACGCCTATTCTTCCGAAGCGTGATAGGTTGTATGAACAATTAAATACAGCGGTTCAGTCAGCCTGCCTTGGGGAAAAGTCTGCAAAGGAGGCTCTTGATGACGCAGCCGAAAAGTGGAATCAGATTTTGGCTGAAAAATAAAAAACAAAGAAAGATTCTCATAACGGCTTATTTTTTTCTTCTTCCCACGTTAATTATAATGGGGATTTTTCTTTTCCTCCCTATGATTCAGGCATTCATCTATAGTTTTCAAGAATATAGCCTCTTATCCACAGGGAAATTTATTGGATTGGAAAATTATAAACGACTTTTTCAAGATGAGATGTTTCTTATTTCACTAAAGAATTCAATCCTCTATCTATTAGTTGTTCCTATTATTGCCTTTTTGTCATTTTTGTTAGCAGTATTAGTAGACCGTCGAATACGAGGAATAAATTTTTTTAGAATCTGTTATTATGTCCCTGTTGTTACCTCTATGATTGTTGTAGGAATTGTCTGGAAACAATTGATGCTGAGTGATGAATCCGGTTATCTCAATCATATCTTGCTAAAGCTTCATTTGATAAAAAAACCTGTATACTGGTTAACAAGTGTTCAATTGGCTTTACCATCGGTGATGTTTGTTACTATATGGAAAGGACTTGGCTATTATATGGTAATATTCCTTGCAGGTTTAAGGACGATTCCTAATGAAGTAATCGAGGCATCGGTCATAGATGGAGCGAAAAGATGGCAACAAGTTTTCTTTATTAAGTTTCCTTTATTAAAACCCACGTTTTACCTTGTTATGATTATCTCATCGATAGCGGCGCTAAAAGTTTTTGAAGAAATCTTCGTTATGACTAAAGGGAATCCTTCATTCAGCACTTCAACAATTGTTTGGAGAATATACAGGGTCTGGGTCAGCGAGAATTACAATATGGGTTATACATCAGCAATGGGAGTTATATTATTTTTTATCACTTTAATTTTTTCAATCTTAAGCACAATGTACATTGTGAAAGAAGCAAAAAAATAAAGTAATAGGTTCAGAACAAGATATATAAAATACTTTAAACTTTTAATGTTTAACTTTAAAATTTAAACCTTTAAAAATGTCATTCTGAACTTGTTTCAGAATCTCAATTAGATGCTGAAACAAGTTCAGCATGACAGGAAAAGAAACCGGAATCTTATTTATGAAGCGAAACTCTACTATCAACATTATTAGATTAATCATTCGCTACATTATATTAATTATAATTGCGATAATAATGGTTGGTCCTTTTTTGTGGTTATTGTCGAATTCATTTCGTGCCGGTGGGAATATTTATTCTTTATCTCTGATTCCAGAAAAGATAACATTTCATAATTTTATTTACGTGTGGGAGAAATATTCCATAGGAAAAAGCACATTTAATAGTTTTTATGTGGCAGGATTAACTATTTTGTTTAATTTAATTTTGTGTTCCTTAGCGGCATATCCTTTAGCAAGAATGGAATTTCCCGGAAGGAATTTCATTTTCTTTTTAATTTTGAGTACAATGATGGTCCCATTCCAATTAATAATGTTTCCTCTCTTCAAGATATGTGTTGATTTACAATTAAAAGATACATTTATGGGGATTATTTTACCATTTAGTGTGGGTGCATTTGGTGTTTTTCTCATTAAACAATTTTACATTACAATACCGAAGGAACTTGAGGAATCAGCCAGGATTGATGGTGCAGGAGATTTGATGATATGGGCAAAGATAATGTTTCCCTTGACAAAACCTGCTCTTGCTACGCTTGCGATATTCACATTTGTAGGTAGTTGGAGTAGTTTTTTATGGCCCCTGATAATTTTGCAATCCGAAGAGAAATTCACTTTGCCTTTAATCGTATCAAGTCTAATGGGTGTATTTTCTGGAGACTGGCATTACTTAGCAGCCGCATCTGTCATATCTATTGTTCCGGTCATTGTATTTTTCCTGATACTTCAAAGATATTTTCTTGAAGGGATGATAGTCGGAGCGATTAAAGGTTGATAGTTTTTTGTTAAAGTTGTTTTAATATTTTATTTGTAAAGGATGCATAATTAATTATGTATGAGTTTTATTACCAATTGGGATGGATGAGCATCCTTGTTTGTTTAATGAACAGGCAAGATGCCTTTTCTAACTTGTTTTAAAACACTGAAAGTGTTTCGAATAATAGCCCAGCGTAATCACGCTGGGTTTTAAGGAATGAATTTAATAAACAAAACCCTGAAAGGGTTTCGCAAAAGTCAAGGATTATAAAAGGTGAAATTGATGCCTCAATCTTTATCAAAAATGTATATACATATAATTTTTTCAACAAAGAATCGTGTTCCCTTTTTACAAGATGAGTCTTTACGTAAAGATCTCTATGGTTTTATGGTTGGTATAAGTAAAAAACTTGATTCTCAGATTGTAGTTATTGGTGGTTTTTCTGATCATATACATTTGATTTGTTGCCTATCACGAAATTATGCTATTTCCGAGATTGTGAGAGAATTAAAACGTGTTTCCACAAAATGGATAAGGGGAAGATCATTTCAGTTAAAATCGTTTCACTGGCAAAATGGCTATGGTGCCTTTTCTATAAGTCCATCACATTTAGACGCAGTTCGAGAATACATAACAAATCAATCAGAACATCATAAGAAGGTTTCGTTTCAAGATGAGTATAGGAAGTTTTTGAAAAAATATGGTGTAGAATATGATGATAGTTATGTTTGGGATTAATTATTATAATAGATTTATGAGGGAAATATTTTGCGAAACCCTTACAGGGTTTGAAGTATTATAGACACTAATTCATTAATTTTACCCAGCGTGATTACGCTGGGCTGATATACGAAATCCTTACAGGATTTTAAAATAAATTAGATCTTGTGATCTTATTGTCTAAAAATTTATTATTGAAGAATTCAGACTACCATTGTTCGATAAAAATATTATTATTTTGTGTTAGGTATCTTTTATTAAAAAGGAATTTGATTTACAACTTATTAAGGAAATACATTTTATAAATGGAAATAGTTCTCATTTCCTTATATGATGAATTTTGTCTTGGTATTCGATATTTGTCATCTTATATGAAGTCTCAAAAATCAATTTGATGTTGATAGAAATACTTTGTTTAGTTAATGATAAATTTTTTACGTGAGAATTCTGATATTTTTACGAGGAGTGGTCGATGAGTTTATGAAAGAAAAATTTGTGGATGGTCATATAGCATCTACAACTAAAAATGAGCGCATCAAGGAATTAGAAACCGGAATAGGATATTTCCTAAATTCATGGAGATATAAGCTTGCTAATAAAATTGCAAAATTATTTGGAAAATAAATAACAGATTAATTGATGGAAGATTTGTAGAGACGCAATGCATTGCGTCTCTACATCGCATTTTGTGGTCGGTTTATCTGACATTATATATATTTAAATAAGCGGATTTTAGATGGTGAGGTAATTATGGAAGAATCTAAGAAAGCCAAAAAAACGCTTAAGTTAAGTGTAAGATTATTAATCCTTATTCCTGTTATATCCATTCTTTATTTATTGGCTTATTCAGTTATTATTCATCAGATAATAAGATTTACATTATTAAGTAAGAAAGAACCGATTTCTGCTGCTCTTGTATTATTAACGGAAGATTATATGAATATAGCTCTTTCTTTCGTGGGATTATTTGCATTTGCTACGGGGTGTTTACTGGCTTATAGAATTACCTTGCCTATTCAGAGGGTATCAAAAAGCTTAGAAAGTGTTGCAGCAGGTGATTTAACTCAAAAAATTGAGACGCTTCAGGATAATGAATTAGGCTTATTAGGTCAAAATTTTAATCTGATGGTTACCTCTCTGAATAATATGATAAAAGAACGGGATAACACTATTTTTGGAAGTATGTCGAGTGGACTGATTATCATAGATAATAATGGTATCATCAACTCTATCAATATAGCTGGAGTAAAAATATTAGACCTGGACTCTTCTGAAGAAGCTACAGGACAAAATATTGAGTCAATTATGCCACAATCTCCTGCTAATGAGGCATTCCGAGAAATTCTAAGTGATGGGTTGCAAAAAGGAAGTGTTTATTCATCATTAGAAGTAGAAGTTGAGACCCAAAAGAATAAAAAGATTAATCTCGGACTTACCACTTCTCGGATATTCGATAGTAAAAATGTCTTCAAGGGATTAATATTAACATTTAGGGATTTAACTTATTTGCAAAAGATTCAGAAGAATATGAATATAATGGATAGGCTTGCGGCTGTAGGGAGTATGGCATCAAATCTTGCTCACGAAATTCGTAATCCATTAAGCGCTATTAAAGGAATGGCTCAGTTGTTGACGGAAGATTTAAAAAGCAATAATAAAGAATTACAATATGTCCAGGTCATAACAAAAGAGAGTGATAGACTCAACAAAGTAATAGAAGAACTTCTATCTTACTCTCAAAGTTCACCTTCAGGATATATTGAATGCGATGTGAATAAGATTTTAAGAGAGTCGTTAGAATTAATCAGTGTGGATTTTACAAAGAAGACGGTTGATGTTTTTGAGGATTATCAGGATTTACCTTTCATTTATGCTGATAAAGTAAAGTTGTCACAAGCCTTTGGGAATGTAATTCTGAACGCTTTTCAAGCAACTGAAGAGAACGGTGCTATTTATATTAAAACAGAATTAAACAGGAGAGAAGATCGGGTAATTATTGAAATTAGTAATAGTGGTTCGTCTATTCCAGAGGAAAATCGAGAGCGAATCTTTGAGCCATTTTTTACAACAAAAAAAGATGGTGTTGGGTTGGGTTTATCAATTGTTTATAATATTATTTCATCACATCAAGGTTCCATTGATGTTACAAGTGAAAGAGGGCTAACCTCATTTATTATTTCTTTACCTATTAACACAAGGAAAAGTCAAATATCTGAATTCTAAAAAATATCAGAATCTTTTCCATTCGTAACACATAAGACATTATTTGACATTTATGTGGTAGGAACCACGAGGTAAGTCTTGTGTTACAACACAAAACCTATCGGGCATAATGAATTATGCCCCGCATTTGTGGGCAATACATAAATTTAAAATTTCTTTGAAGGAGAACTATATTTATTATGTTAAAAAATCCACCTTATCCGGTTGATTTTTTATTAATTGATGAATCTCTTTCGAGTTGGGTCAAGGGGCAATTCAAAAACACGGTTCTTCTTAAGAAGGATGCGTTTCGAATTGAATTAGAAGAAGACCTAAATGGATATGTAGAGAAAGGGGAATATATTTCAAGAATTATTCATACGAAATTTCCTGTTAATGAAATTATCCCTTCTTATAATATTTTTTGTCCTGATAAATGTAGTTTTTCTATCCGATTAAGAATCAGTAAAAATAATAAAGAGTGGTCTAATTGGTTTTACCTTGGGAAGTGGGGTGAAGTTAAAGAGGATGAGAAAAAAATATTAGCAAATAAATGGGGGAAAGTTGACATTGATTATATATTTTTGCATGAAGACAAATTGATAAATTATATTCAATATAAGATTTCTTTTTTTTCAAAGGATAGAAAGCGGACACCTTCAATGAGTTTGTTTGCTATATCGTATAGTAATACGACTTCGGATAAAAAATTGTATGATAAGTTTCATAAAAAAATAATACTTAAAAAAAAAGAATGGCAAAAAAAAATACCAGTTCCATTTCGCTCACAATTAGTCGAGGATAAGAAATATAGATTTTCAGTTTGTTCACCCACCTGTGTTGCGATGGTATTAGAATATAATGGTATTAATAGGAAAACGGCTAAGATAATAAAGGGAATTTATGATGAAGAATATAAAATATATGGGATTTGGCTTCGTGCAGTTAATACTGCTGTGCAATATGGTTTAAAAGGTTATTTACAGAGGTTTAGAAACTGGGATGAAGTAAAATATCAAATCAGTAATAATCAACCCATAGTTGCAAGCATAAGATTTAAAGAAGGTGTTTTATCAAATGCTCCAATAGCAAAATCAGACGGGCATCTAATTGTTATCAAGGGATTTAATAAAAATGGGGATATCTATGTTAATGACCCTGCAGGAAAAACAAAGAAAAAAGGTATGCTTGTTTATAAAGCAAAAGAATTGGCAAAAGCCTGGTTTGATCATAGTGGAGTGGGGTACATTATCAAAAAGTGATTTTTTTATGATAACCTTAAGATGTGATTTATTGGGTATGAATTAATAGAACTTTTGAACGAGGATAACTATTAAAAGTAAGATAAATATAGATTGATTTTGTTGTGAATTGATAAAGTAACGAATTAGTTCTATATTTAAAACATACCCGCTTCGCCGCCTCTTTGACCCATCACTCCCGGACCATACGGACCGTAGGGTGATCCGGCTCCTGGAGCTTGTTGTCCTTTTGTAAAAGGTAATTCAACATCTCCTCTTGTATAAATAGTCCACTTATTCAGTTCTTCTTTTTTCTTTTCTTCTTCAGTTTTAACTATTGGGGAATATTTTTTGATGAAATTAAGACCTATTTCTAATCTTTTACTATCTCGTTGGTCTATCTTATCGAGTTTATTTCTTACACTTTTCAAATAGGACTTAATATAAGAGTTTTCCGGGTCAGATTGGAGAATTGTTTCATAGGCTTTAATAGCAATACTATAATATTTTTTGGATTCTTCAGCCCAATTTTGGTCTCCTTTCATCGTTGCAAGACTGGCTAAAAACTGCTGGGCTGTTATGAAGTCAGATTGTATTTCTGTTGCCTTTAATAAATCGTCGATAGCACCATCTAAATAGACTTTATCTACTTTGTCCAATGCACTTTTATATAGGTTCAAAGCCTCTTCTTTAATTTTGGGTAATTCACTTTCGGGAATTTTCAAGTATTCAACTACATCATATATGTTCTGAGAATATAAGGCAACTGAAAGTATTATAAAGATAGATACAAGTATTGTTATGTTTATAGTCTTCATAATTTCTCCTTTAAAAGCGACTCTTTATAGTCATTAAGAATTCTAAATTAAAATTTATACAATAATCTTTAAGGGGAATTCAACATAAATTTTTATGAAAAATATAAACCTCTGACTTTTTGATAGCTAAGCTAATCTTTCGATTTTAAATTGACAAATTACTAAATCTCTGAGTATGTATATGATTTATATTATTAAAAATTTTAAAAATTACTTTTATCATCCAACATTATTATTGATTAAGAAAATTACTATTGTAGTCGATGGTTAAAAGTAAAGATAATAGATTACTTTACTTTGATTGATAAAAATTATTTAATGCTATCTTTTTAAATGGTGTAGAAAGTTTTATAAAATAAATTTATGGTAAAATTCTACTATGAGATGCCCTAAGTGCGGTTATGAGAATAAAAATAATGCTATTGTTTGTTCTATGTGTAAAGAACCACTTGTCCCATCAGGGCGAAAAATGGGTGATGAAGAATATACCTATGGAAGAATTTTGTCCATTCCACCTTCTAAATTTAAAATAAGTTTATTTCATACAATAAAAGGAGTTTTTTTATTAATAATATTTTTAGGTCTAACCTACGTCTATTTTTTTGTTAATGCATCTGTAAAAGAGAGATATTTTCTTAAATTCAATCGTTATGTAGATCGCTTTTTCTTTGGCGAAGAACAATCAACTCAAACAACAGAAATTTTGAATTATAAAGAGTATGATTTGTTGAAAGGAAAGAGAGAATGTAAAAATCGACTTTTTGAAATTGCTCGAGATATCGGAGCATATAAATCAATAGACAATATTGTTTTAGAAGCCGATCCTGTTTGTCCAGAGAATGAAGAAGTTCAATATAAATTTACCGGAGTATTAGGGGACTCTTTTTCCATATATTGTAAATTTCATAATCAAACCTGTGTTTATGATAAAGAGAATAAAGAAATCATATTCGAAGATTGATTTACGTATTGAGATTTCTAAAAAACTTACGTATTTTGTAATGCGAGATTTATCTCGCAAACACCTGCGACATAAATGTCGCATTACATTCCAATGATACAGAACCGAGTAGTGTCATTCTGAGCCGAAGTCCTGAACGAAGTGAAGGAGCAGCGAAGAATCTCGCCTTTTGTTAATATTTTCGGAAATCTCAATTTGAGTTTTATTTTGTTCTACTTTTTTTGGGCTTAAGTATGGTCGATTTTAGAATTAAAAAATATATTGAAGTAATAAATGCCCTGAAGAGTAAGCAATTTCAGCTTGATATCCCTATTGGGAAAGAAGATGAAATAGGAGAACTGGGTAAAGCATTAATTGAGCTAAGGGAAATTCTTAAATATTTTGAAGAAAATAGCCAATTGGCTCTCATTACAGACAAAATCAATGCTGGCTTTACTCTGGATGAAGTGTTAAATTATGTCTTTGATTCATTTCAATTTATCATTCCTTATGACCGAATTGGATTTGCCCTTATCCAGGAAGATGGACAGGTAGTCCGGGCACGATGGGGACGTTCCAAATCTTTAGCGATGAAAATCGAAGTGGGTTATTTTGCTTCTCTTGCTGGAAGCAGTTTACAAAAGATTATAGAGACAGGTCAACCCCGCATAATCAATGACTTAGAAGCTTATTTAAGCACACACCCGCAATCAGATTCAACACGAAAAATTGTCGAAGAAGGAATGCGTTCAAGTTTGACTTGCCCTGTTATTGCCAGAGGCAAACCTATTGGATTTATGTTTTTCTCAAGTATGAAGTCTAACGCTTATAAAGACGTTCATATAGATACATTCTTAAGAATTGCTGGTGAGTTTTCTATCATTGTTGAAAAAAGTAAATTATATCAGGAGCTTGCTGACCTCAATCAATTAAAAAACAAATTTATTGGGATTGTTGCTCATGACCTCAGAAGTCCTATAGCTATTATAAAGGGCTATATCGGTCTTTTTCTCGGAAATTTGTTGGGAGATATTTCTGACAAGCAAAGAGAGTTTTTAACGAATATAGACCGTGTATGTGAAAATATGCTTAATTTAATCAATGACCTTCTGGATATTAGTGCTATTGAATCAGGGAAGTTAGAACTTGATATGAAAGAGGTAGACCTTGCAGATTATCTACGTGACTATTATGATTCGAACAATCTTTTAGCGAAAGCAAAGTCGATTGAATTCCAGTTGGATCTTGATAATAATTTACCTAAAATTGTTTTTGACCCACAACGTATTAATCAGGTAATTACTAATTTAGTTATTAATGCGATAAAATTTTCATATCCTGAAAGTGTAATTACACTAAGAGCAAAAGTGGTTGATGATGAGGTGCAAATATCAGTTCAGGATAAAGGACAGGGTATCCCGGAAGACCAGATATCAAAACTTTTTCAGGAATTCAGTGATGTGCGCTCAAAAGGAACGGCAGGGGAGAAAAGCACAGGACTTGGATTAGCTATTGTTAAACGAATTGTTTCTGCGCATAATGGTCGGGTCTGGGTTGAAAGTAAAGTAAATGCCGGTTCAACATTTACTTTTTCTCTTCCAATAAAAAGAATTTGACTTGGATTACTCTATCTTAACTCATTTTAAAAATAGTATTCATATCATTAACAGTGATGGTTCTGGAAAATGAATGCAAATGACCTTCAAAATGATAATCTTAATTCAGATAAGCAGCAAATAGAAAAACAAGATGAAACAAAGAAAAAATCATCTCTTTGGATTTGGCTTCTTTTCTTGTTTATTAGTTTAATTAATGCTTTTCCCATTTTTTATTTTCGTTATATTCCTTTTCAGGACCATCCTTCACATCTCCTTAAAGCAAATATTATTCGGCATTATAGAGACCCGGAGTTGCGTTATTTCGAAAATTTTGAGATAAATAAAATCCCTGTTCCGAATATTCTGACTGATTATCTTACGGCTGGCATTTCATTGATTCTTCCTATTGACATTGCTTCCCGTTTAGTTATTGGTTTTTGCGTTTTTTTATTACCCCTTTCTTTATGGTTTTGGATTTCGCGTACATCACCAGGAGGAGAATATTGGGCTTCTCTTTCTTGGATAATGGTTTGGTCTAAATTTTTATTTGCTGGCAATGAAAATTTTTATTTTGTAACTCCAATACTGTTTTATTTTTGGGGGATATTATCTAAATGGGATGGTCGTTTTCATTTCCCTACTATTTTAATTTGTATCTTGCTTTCTACATTAATTTATTTTGGTCATTTTTTGGTTTTTCTTTTAGCAGGTTTGGGAGTTTTAATACATATATTTACAATTGAGTTTCGTTCATTAAAGGTGTGGTTGACACATATTTTAATTCCTTTGCCCGGTATATTACTTACAATAATATGGTTTTCTAATTTTACCGATATTTCTAATGAATTACCAACTAAAGTAGATTTTTCTCCAAATTACCAAGATTAGTGCTTTATCAGGTGGAATTAGTCCATTTCTCTGGGATATTAAGCCGACAAAGGGTTGGTGGTTATCACTTTTATTGGCGATAGCTATTTTTATTTTATGGCGTGCAATTATTTCCTTAAGAAAAAAAATATCTTTTGCTCCACTATTAATTATTGCTTGCTTTTTACCTGCAATATTATTACCGGAATGGTTCTTAATATTCATTCCTAATCAGCGTATATGGTGGATAATATTTATGTGTTCTCTGTGTTTATTACCCCCTAAAAAAGAATGGATAATTCCTATTTGGTTTTTCACTTTAGTTTTATTTATAGGGACAAGTATAGATAATGTAAAATTCTTTAAAGATAAAAATAAGGATTTATTTGTTATTGATAAAGTATTTTCTCAATTTCCCAAAAATCTTCGGTTAGCCTATATGGGGCAACCTCATCTTCTTGTGCATTTACATCGATGTTTTGAATATTATCACATTCGTTCAGGAGGAGTTGGCCTTTATCATATTATGGGAGAATCTCAATCAGTTAAATATAAGAACTTACCCACAAACCCATTTTCCATTTATGATTATGGTCCTCAGTTTCTGGGAGAATGGTTAGATAATTATGATGCGATACTGATTGTGGCACCCCAAAATGATATGCAAGCATTACAATCTATAGAGATCCTTAATAAAAAAAATTATCGAATGTTTTCGACGTTACCATATGCTCTTTTGATACATCCATAAACTGTGGGATTATAATAAAGTTGGATTAAGGAAAGAATATGTTATCGATAGCCTTCATTTAAGAAATGAAGGCTATAAAGTCTGGGTTGATTCACCCCATTATTATGTGTATTCAGATTAATTGAAAATAATTGAAACCGCGAATTTCGCTAATTGACGCGAATTTAAAATCAAAACATCATTTTCCAATTAGCGATGATTCGCGTAATTAGCGGTTATCATTATGCCTTCATATAAAATTCTATATGATTAATCAAATGTTTTATGATGACGTCTATCAAATTCTCTCTGCTGAAGATAAAGCTACGGCAGATTAATATTTCAAAGAACTTCCGGTTAAAAAAAATATTTATACCCCAAAATACCACTTGACCATACTCAAATCACTCATACAGTCTTATTACCTCTTAACCCATAATCTTTTATATCCCTTTATACCACCCAATACAAATTGTATTGAAAATGTTAATAGACAAATAGAAAGACGATTAAAAGTCACAGACACTTTTAGATCTTATGAAACGCTTAATAATTTTTTAAAGCTTTGGTTTATCTGGTTCCGATTCGAACCTATAAAAAATTTAAAAAATAAATCGTTTAATAATAAATCTTGACTTAATTTTGCTGGTGTCGTAACAGATAACACTCGTGATTGTTTAAAAACAGTTAAAAACGAGATTGATTCGTCGGCTACGCCTCCTCGCAATGACCTTATAAAGTCATAAAGTTCGCTCCTAGAGAGTCTAACCGTGTCATTGTGAGCGAACGCAAGTGAGCGTGGCAATCTCGTAGTTAGAGCAACTTGTATGGTTTTTAAACGATCACTCATTGGCTTAATTTCGCTATAAATAGACACGCATAATTGGACACTGCCATATAGTTTTTCAGAGCTCTCAAATTATGTATTCAAAGAGAATAAACATATTACGAATCATTACTTGGTTACCCATTGGAGGTATTGAAAGGAGGATTGTAGCTCTTTTACCACATTTGGATAAAACCAGATTTAATGTGAGCTTGTGTTGTATAAAGCGTCGTGGTGTCCTTGCGGATGAACTTGAGAATTTGGGTGTTCCTGTTTATCTCTCTCCCATGCGTAGCAGATTAAATCCGATTGATTTGTGGAAATTGGCAAAGCTCATTAAAAATCTTAAAATTGATATTATTCATACTCAGATGTATAGAAGTAATGTGACAGGAACAATTGCAGGGAAATTAGCTGGTGTTCCGATTATTATTAGTAATGTGCATATAGTTAATGAGTGGGAATCAGTTAGGCAATTGCTGATGGATAAGTTTTTGATGAGATTTCGTAGCAAGATAGTGGCTGTATCTGAAAAAGTCAGAGAGTGTGTTATTGAAAAGATAAAGATTAGTCTAGATAAGTGTACGGTAATTTATAATGGGATTGATTTAAGGCGGTTTCAATCAGTTCCGATTTTAGATGAGTCTTATTACCAATCACTTGGATTGAATAAGAACGATAAGATTGTGATTATGGCGGCGAGATTGGTGAAGATAAAAAACCATTCTTGTTTATTTCGAGCGGTAAAAACAGTTCTTGAGTCTTTTACTGATATAAAGTTTTTATTAGCCGGGGATGGAGCTTTGAAAGATGAGTTGAAGGCTGAGGTTGATAAGCTTGGGATAAAGAACAATGTGATATTTGCTGGTGTTATGGATGATATGGAGAAATTATATGCTGTTTCGCACATTTCAGTTTTACCTTCGGATAGGGAAGGTTTTTCGAACGTTATAGTGGAGTCGATGGCTTCTGGACTTCCAGTGATAGCGACTGATGTTGGCGGGAATTCCGAAGCGATTGTCGATGGACAAACAGGTTATATTATTCAATGCGATGATGATAAATCACTTGCAGAAAAAATTGTTTGTTTGTTTAAAGATGAAAGTTTACGGATGAAGATGTCTGAAGAATCAAGAAAAAGAGCAGAGATGTTTAGTTTGGAGAAAATGAAAGAAAAAACTGAGACGCTATATCAGAGTTTATACGAAGAGAATATGCGGAGATTAAAAACATAGATTATTTGAGAGCTCTGAAAAACTTCAAATATAAGAATTACAACCTCCCAACCCCCGTTATTAAGGGGGATTTAATACTGTAGGGAACATTCTCGCGACCATTCCTTACCAAAAAGGGGGATTAAGGGGGTTGTTATTAAATTACTTAAGTTTTTCAGAGCTCTCAAATAATATTTTTTAATTTAATCATCTATGACTCAATATAAAATCTTATATATCACACCAAGTGTTCGATTATTCGGTGCGAGAGTAATCCTCTTTACTTTTATAACTAATATCGACAGAAATCAATTTGAACCTATTGTTGTTTGCCCCAAAAAAGGTGCTTTATCAGATAAACTGATTAAAAGTGGTATTAAAACAGAATTCATTCCTATCAAAAGCTTTAGAAAAGGTAAATATTTTCCTTTTATTCCTTATACAGTTTATAAGCTACTAAAATTAGTTCAGAGAGAAAATATTCGTTTAATTCATTGTAATGAAGACTGGGTGAATCCTTATGCGGTCTTTGTGAAATGGTTTACGAAAATTCCTATAGTTACTCATATGCATTTGAGAATTACCAAAAAACGAGTAAAAAATTATCTTTTGAAATATGCTGATAAAATAATCTGCGTCTCGAATAAATCTGCTGAAGATTTTAAGAATTGGGAATATAAAGATGAAAAAGTTGTTACTATTTATAATGGAATCGACTTAAATGTTTATAATGAGAACATCAATGGAGATAAAATCAGAAGAGAATTCAATCTCACAGAAAATGATATTCTTATTATACATATTGCCCTTATCAGTCCACGCAAAATGCAACATATAACAATTCAATCGGCGAAAGAAGTTTTAAAGAAATTTCCCAACTGTAAATTCTTAATTATTGGAGAACATAGTCAGCGAGAAACAGAATATAGGAATAAGTTGAAGGAGATGGTAAGAGGCTATGAAGACAAAATCATATTTACTGGATTTCGCTCTGATATCCCTGAAATCTGTTCCGCATCAGATATCAACCTTTTAATCTCTTCGGATGAAGGCTTTGGACTAGTCATCTTAGAAGCCGGAGCGATGGGTGTTCCGACAATTGGAACAAATATAGGTGGCATTCCTGAGGTAATTGAAGATAACAAGACAGGTCTTCTCATACCACCGAACGATTCTGGAAAATTAACCGAAGCAATTCTAAAATTAATTGAAAATCCATCACTGAGAAAACAATTAGGGGAAAATGCAAAAGAAAGAGTAAAAAATAAATTCTCAGTTGAGATTCATACCCGTCAAATTCAGAACCTTTATTCTTCTCTTCTAAAAAGAAATCTATAGAATTAAAAAGCACTCTTACCTTATACTATTTAACTAATTAACAAACATTTATTCCATAAAAAATAGTTGCATTCCTAATAATCTTATTATATGTCTTTTTGGAAGATATATTAGAGTCAAAAATACAGTTTTAATAAATAGAGGGTCATCAATATGAAAATCAAAATATTTAATTTTATTATTTTAGTCTTTATTTCTTCAATTTTATCTTTTTCTGATAAGGTTATTATGAATGATGGGAGAACTATTGATTGTATTATAAAGAGGGAGGACCCGGATAAGATTATTATAGATTCTTTTGGGGTAGAGATTTCAATTCCAAGATCAAATATAAAAAATATTGAGAAGTTGAGCCAAGAAGAAAGCGCTATGGTTAGAGGAGATAAGTTCCTTGAGGATAAAAAGTATGAAGATGCCATCAAGGCATATCAAGAATTAATGTCAATAGATTCCGAAAAGGCAAAAGCCAAAATTACAAATGCACAGAAACTCTGGATAGAAGATACAGAAAAACAATTAAGTGGTATTTCGCTTGATGAAGCTGAAAATAAATTGAGAGAACAATTGAAAAACATTACACAATCAAGCGAATCTTTTTCTTCTCTGGAAATGGTACTTTTACGCATTTTGTTGAAGCAAGCTGAAGCTGCACATGATAAAGTAGACTATGAAAAAAGTATGAAATATCTTGATGAAGCCTGGAAGTTATCTTCGGATAATCCTCGTCTTACTCTCGATTTTGTTCGTGAAATTGAGAAATATAAGTATGCCGAAGAAAGAACTGTATCCATTTTGCGTTCTTATGTCAAAAAGAATCCGGAAGATATAGAAGCTATCGATCTTTTAGTAGAACATATCTGGAACAAATATCCTTGGGAAGCCTTATCGTATGTTTATCTCAACAATTCTTTAAATCCTAAAGCAACAAAAAAAATGACAAATCTTCTTCCGCAACTTCTGCTTGCGTGTTTTAATTCAAAACCTTATCCTGTTAATGCGCCTTTAGACCGTGTAACCTGTTATGAAAGGTATCTGGAATTAAATCCTAATGCTGATAAGGTGCCATTGTTAAAAGCGAGAATTGAAAAAGAACCTGAAAATCCACAATATCTTTATGATTATGCCCTATATTTAGAAAGTCAGAATCAATTAAATGAGTCAATAAAGCTTTATAATAAAATAAAAGGCATAAATCCCACTTTTAAAGATGTTGTTCAAAAAGTGGCAAGTATACAAAATGCAATTTGGGAAAATGAGATTAAAGACAAAGAAGTTGATGTTAAAAAACTTGAATCTTCATTTACGAGACTTGCTAATCTTACGCAATCTGATTTTCCACCTTCATCAAACGTTGCGGAATTAATGCGAAATGCAAAATCTTTATCGGCAGTACTTCAAGAGCGACCAAGTCGAAATTATAGTGAACCACTTGGAAATTATCTTGATGCTTTAGAGAAATATCGAGTATCTTTAGCTACGAAACAACCACCAGCCAATCAAATTCTGAAAGTATCTTATGATTACAAAGAGCAATTGGAAGCTGAGAGACAAAAACAGCTTATGGCAAAAAGGGATGAATATATACGGAGATTCATAATTAATGGAGAACCTTTTCAAGGAGATACTACAGGAGCTAGTCGGACCCGTGTTTATACTGCAGCAAGTGGCAAGACAACAGAAACTATATGCTGTAATATGATAAAAGTACTTTCAAAAGAAGGGAAAGTTATTTTTCATGCGAAAGATATTGAAATTGTCAATGGGAATGTTGTTTCTGCAACTGTTTTATATATAGAATAATCAATTTATGCAAAATGATTATATAATTTTAATCCGCTATTATTTCTCTATGTTAATAATCATTCGCTGTTTTTGCTCATTCAATATCCATAGTCATAGTTGGGGCATAGATTTTTTTACTGAAGATGTTTTCAAAAGTTCGGTGTAATACAAATGTGTAGTTAAAAATCATCTTAAAATCTGTATGGAAGATATAGTAGCGTTCAACAAGTGAAATAGCATCAAGTAAATTCTGTCTCGAAACTTCATCCAACCTCTCTAAACACGCAAATGCTAAAGAATACCATTTAATTAATGCAAAATATAATAAGAGAATATTATACCCTTCAATAATATCATTAAAAAACAATAATTCCTTTCTGAAAATTAGATGCTTAATATACCGAGTTGAAATGTAATTGAAATAAGAATCATCCGATGAATACCTAACACCTTTTAATTGGTCATACTTAATCATTATATTCATAGGATAAATGTTCAATGCCCCCAATTTAAAGGAGTGTTTCAAATAACATTTGATAAGGAAATATAAAGTACTAAATCTGCTTTTTTTGAATACAGTCCCACTCCTAAAGGAGAGAAGAATTCCTATAATCATTCTCTGAACCAATTGTGAACCTTTCATTTTACTGAGAACGGAAAATACAAGATTATAATTTTGTTTTCGGAATGATTCGATGATGGTTGGTATCAAATCGGCTTTAAAATCTTCTTGTGTCTTAACAATTTGATCAAGAGCCATTGCAATCATATTCAGAAAGACGTGGATGGCAATTAACCTTTTCTCGATGGAAAGAAAATCCTTATCAAGTATTTCAAATATTGCTTTCTCAATTTCAAGATAGATGTCCCAGTTAATTTCGAACTTTTTGTTGAGTGAGATTTCTCCTGATATGGAACTTTTATGAAATCGCTTCTGATAAATTATTTGTAGTAAATCCTCTTGTTCTTTTAAACTTGTTCCCCGGTTCTCAACCACTGATGAACAGGCAAAAGATAAGCCCACATAGATTCCTTTAGGTGTATCGATAAATCGAAATGGGAACTCTTTACAAACCTGCGATTTGCTTTCATGACCCAAATATTTTTGAATAAGACACTTATTTTTTGTTCCAAGGAAACAACACTTGTCATATAGCATTTTAAAGGAATATTTATAATCCTTATTACCCGTATGTTGTTTAGTTTCTTCTTGGGAGAAATCAATGAATGGATTAATTCTTTCAAATCTTTTATCATATTCTTTCCAGTTAATCTTGCTTAATCGCTCATAAGATTCATCGTCAATAGGAATATCCCAGAAATCTGAACAGCATTTTCCACACATCTGACAATCATAATTAGCTTCATCCGGGATGATAAATTTGATTTCTGTGTGTTCAGAATTTGTATCCATAATATTTATTTTACTATTTATTAAAATTGAATTATGCTTTTATTAGCATATCTAAATTCATAAATCAATAGGCAAAATTCATTAATTTATTTCTATAAAATCCTTGATGAATAATTATTTTATATATTATCTTAATTAAGTTTAAAAATATAGAATTATTATCAAAAATGGTAAATGTCACAGAATAAATTATATAACAAATTCTCAGAGCATCTTAAAGAGACATTTGGTTGTCGAGTTTATAAAATTTCAATTAATGCCGGTTTTACCTGTCCGAATAGAAATGGTTCAAAGGGGATTGGAGGTTGCATCTACTGCGATGAATTTGGCTCTGGTAACCGTGCTTACCTCAATCTACCGATTCCTGAGCAAATCGAAAAGGGTCGAGAAGAACTGAAGAAAAAATATAAAGCAGAAAAATTCATTGCTTACTTTCAGGCTTTTTCAAATACTTATGCAAGTCCTGATAAGCTGAAAAAACTTTATGACGAAGCCTTGCAGTCCCCGGATATTGTAGGATTATCGATTGGTACACGACCTGATTGTGTCAATAAAGATATTTTGGAGATGATTAATGAATATACATCAAAATATTATGTCTGGATTGAGTATGGCTTACAATCCGCTTCAGATGAGACATTGAGAAAGATAAATCGTGGACATTCGGTAGCTGATTTTATTAATGCGGTTAAATTGACTAAAAATTATGATATAAATATTTGCGCTCATATAATATTGGGATTGCCATTTGAATCAAGAGAGATAATGTTAGAATCAGCTGATGTGTTGAATGAACTTGGAATTGATGGTGTAAAAATTCATTCTCTTTATGTTGTGAAAAATTCTGGATTTGCTGAGCTTTATCAAAAAGGTCAATTTCAGACAATGACACAAGAAGAATATGTGAAATTAGTTGTAGACTATCTCGAGAAACTCTCACCATCAATTATTATTCAGAGATTGACAGGTGAAACATATAGAGATTTGCTAATTGTACCAGATTGGACATTAAGAAAAAATGAGACAATTAAGATGATTGAAGAGGAACTCAAAAGACGAAACAGCTATCAAGGCAAGAAATATCTTGAATTAAAAAGGGATAAGAATTAGAAACTGTTTTAAATGATTTAACCACAAAGAACACAAAAGTCACAAAGAATTTATAATCGTAGTGATCGTCGTGCCGTTGTGGTTAATATTATCTGTGTCCTCTGTGTTTAAAATTATTTTTTCAATCTTATTAAAAAGGAGTTCGGAATGAATCCATTATATATAATCCCCTTTTTTCTTATAGGAGTCCTTATAGGTCTCGGTATATTATTCATCATTTATAACACTAAAAAGAAAGAAGCTCAAATTCTTGCCAAAGAACTGCTCTTTCAAACACAAAAGGAAAAGATTGAAGATTTAGAAAAGATTATCAGCCAGATAAAAGACTCCTTCGGCTCACTCTCACTGGATGCCCTGAATAAAAATACGGATACATTCCTCAAACTCGCCAATGAAACACTCAAAAAACAAACGATAGAAGGGGAGAAGGAACTCGAAAGTAAAAAGGCATTGATTGATAAAAATGTAGAAGGAGTCTCAAAAAGTCTTACTGAAATGATAGATTTAGTTCACAAACTTGAAAGAGATAGAGAGCAAAAGTTTGGTGAACTAACCAATCAATTAAAAAACTCAGTAGATGAAACGAATAAACTTCGTGATACTACATCTCAACTCAAAGAAATATTATCGAGTTCAAGAAGAAGAGGTCAATGGGGTGAACGGATGGTCGAGGATATTTTGAGGCTTGCTGGATTCATTGAAGGTGTGAATTACCTAAAACAAAAATCACTTGAAACATCAGCAAGCCGACCCGACTACACATTTTTCTTACCAAATGAAATGAAACTTAATATGGATGTGAAATTTCCGCTGGATAATTTTATTCAATATCTCGATGCGAAATCGGATGACACAAAAGAAAAATACAAAAACCAATTTTTAAAGGACGTTAAGAGCAGAATTAAAGAAGTTACTACAAGAGATTACATCAATCCTTCCGATAAAACTGTGGATTACGTTCTTGTTTTTATTCCGAATGAGCAGATATATGGTTTTATTAATGAAGTTGATAACACTGTGATGGATGATGCAATAAAAAATAAAGTTGTTTTATGTTCTCCACTCACATTATATGCGATGTTAGCAGTTATCAGACAAGCAGCTGAGAATTTTAATTTAACCAAGACTGCTGATCAAATCCTCGAACTGATGGGGATGTTTAAAAAACAATGGGAGACTTTTGTAAGTGTCCTTGAAAAGATGGGAGACCGATTAGAAGATGCTCAGAAACAATATAATACTCTTATTACGACCCGAAGAAATAAACTTGATAGAGTCCTCGATAAAGTCGATAATTTAAGAATCACGAGGGGAATTTCAATTAATGATATTGAGACTTTAGAGGTTACTTCATCAGATTTAATTGAAGAAGAGGATAAAAATTCCTGAGGTTCAAAAGACAAAAACAATCTTTTGACCACGAAAGGCACAAAAGCGAAATTGTCTTATTATTGTTGTTCCTTCTTATGGTGGAGCAGTCTTGTTTTTACCAAGTAATGGGTTTTTTTAACAATCATTTATATATTGTGTTAATCCAATAATTATAAGAAATAAAAAGTAAAAAAATGGTTCTAATGAAATGTGTTTATTGTGGTATAAATGATGGGATTACAAAGGATCATATACCTCCCCGAAGTCTATTCTCAAAGCCAAAACCAAATAATTTAATTACAGTTCCTTGTTGTAATGATTGTAACAAAAGATTCAAAAAAGATGAAGATTTATTTATGGGTTGGGTGCTTTTTAGTGAAGCTGGCACTAAAAAAGAGGGTAAGAAAATTTGGGAACAAAAGCTTAACAGAACTTTCGAAAAAGATTATGGATTAAAAAAACAAATTGCTAAATCATTTAAGATTGCAGAAATATTTTCACCCAGTGGTCTTTATTTAGGAAGACGCCTAATTTCTCAAATTGATCCAATTCGAATAGAAAATGTTATTAGGAAAATTGTGAGAGGTTTGTTTTGGTTTGAATATGAAGAAAAAATCTCATTAAAATCAAAAATAGAGATCATTGGAATTCCCAAGAATTCCAATAATATTGATACATTAATTAGAAATTCTATTTGTGGTTCGAGATTTTGGGAAAAAATATTTGAGTATCGTTATCTACGAAAAAGCAAGGATACATTTGAATCAATATGGATTATGTCTTTTTATAGGGAATTGTATTATATTGCCTTAATTGATATGAGTGATGTTTTAAATAATATTACTAAATAAATTGATTTGCTATTTTTAAGAATTCTCTTATTATAAAAGATAGTTTGTTTTTTGTTTCATTTTTTAAATCTTTTAAATCCTTATCAACAGCTTCTTTAGTCATAAAATAGAATTTTATTTTTGGTTCTGTGCCTGAAGGACGTGCGACTATTTTTGTGTGTGATTCTAATTCAAAAATTAAAACATTCGATTTTGGTAAATCATAAGTTTTGACAACTTTATTTGTGCTGATTTCTTTTGCTTCTCCTGTTGCGATGTCTGAAATGATGTTGACTTTATATCCAGCGATTTCTTTTGGTGGCGATTTGCGAAATGTATCCATAATTTTCTGGATTTTTTCAAGCCCTTCCTTTCCTTCCAGATTTGATGACCTTAATTCTTCATAATAATAACCATATTTTTTATATAAATCATTTAGCAAGTCATAGATATTATTACCTTTAGATTTTTGATAGGCAGAAATCTCAGCTATAATGCAGGATGCCACAATGGCATCTTTATCTCTAACTTCTTTACCAACAAGATAACCATAACTCTCTTCTCCACCACAGATGTATTCTTTAATGGGTTTATTGGGTGTTCCCGCCAATTCATATTTCAGCATCTTTTCGCCGATGTATTTGAAACCAGTCAAAACTTCCTCTGTTTCAGTGTGGAAATCATCAGCAATGGCTTTAACCAAATCTGTTGTAACAATCGTTTTTATGACAACACCGTTTTTTGGAAGTTTATTTTTACTTTTTAATTGACTCAACATATAATATGTAATCAATGAAATAATTTGATTTCCACTTAATAAGATAAGTTGATTGTCATCGTCTCTCACAGCGATTCCAAGCCTGTCAGCATCAGGGTCAGTAGCGAGAATTAAATCAGCATCTGTTTCCTCAGCCTTTTTTAGCGCAAGTTCAAGAGCTTCTCTCTCTTCCGGATTAGGATATTTAAGTGTGGGGAAATTTCCATCAGGTTTTGCCTGTTCTTCAACCAGTAATACATTCTCAAATCCCCAGTCTTTAAGCGCCTTTGGGACAAGCGTGATTCCTGTTCCACATAAAGGTGTGTAAACAATTCTCAAGTCCTTTCCAATTTTCTGATTTAATTCTGGATTAACTGATAATGTTTTTAAATAAGCCAAATATTCTTTATCAATTTCATCTTCGATTATCTTTAATAATCCCTTTTGGATTGCTTCATCTTTAGATAATTTCTTAATTTCTTTTATATCTTTAATCTTATTTGCTTCATTAATAATCCCCTCATCAATCGGATGAACAACCTGACCACCGTCGCTCCAGTATGCTTTATATCCGTTATATTCAGGTGGATTATGACTTGCTGTAATAACCACGCCAGCCATTGCTTTTAATTTTCTTACGGCAAAAGATAATAGGGGAGTAGGACGAAGCTCCTTGAATAGATATGCCTTGATTCCATTCCCAGCCATAATCAGAGCGGTTGTTAATGCAAACTCTGTGGAAAATCTTCTTGAATCATAAGCAATGACAACACCTTTAGCTTTTGCTTCTTCTCCTTGATTAATGATATAATTAGCAAGACCTTGAGAAGCCCTTCCAACTGTATAAATGTTCATGCGATTTGTTCCGGCGCCAATTTTTCCTCTTAATCCACCTGTTCCGAATTCCAAATCAGTATAGAACCTATCAATAAGCTCTTTCTCATTGTTAGAATTAACAAGCTTTTGGATTTCTTGACGTGTCTTTTCATCATATTCATTACCAGTCCACTCTTTAATCCTTGCCTGAATATAAGCTTCCATAGTTATACTCCGATTTGCTATTGTAATTTAGTTAACATAATAAGTAAGAAGAAATTTGTGTTATTTCAATGAAAAATTTAACTCTTCTAATTGTTGGCACAATAATAATATATATAAATAAGTCACAATTTATGTTGCAATAATCATAAAACCTACTATGAGTATTTAAGTAAATTAATAAGTAATAAATGAATAATGATTTGTCGATAAATTAATGTTAATGTAATATCTCTGATTAAATTATTATAAAAGTGTTAAGAATGATCAAACATTGTAGTTCATAAAATAAATTTACACTATGAAAATCTTTTTATATGATAATCGATTGAACCAGAAATTGTTTCTTAATTTATTTTGTTTCTTATTGATTATTATCTCCTCCTTTTTCTTATCCAATATTTCATTCGCTGACAAAGATTATTCCTTTCATCTTTTTCCCCTGATGGATATTGATAAAGAAGAAACTGATATTGTATGGCCCCTTTTATTCAGATATAATGATGGTGTTAGTAGTAGCTTTGGTATAAGACCTATCTTCAGCTCCTATAATGATAGTGAAAAGCTTATCAATGGTTGGGATTTCATTTGGCCCCTTGTATATTATAAAGTTGAAAAAGATGAGGATGTTTCAAAGTTTAAAAGATTTTTTCAGATAACTCCAATGATTTATTATGAAAAGAAACGATTCTTACAAGATGAAAAAATGAGATTTATTTCATTTCCTTTCGTATATCAGGGTAAGTTGACAACTAATGTTGATTCTGATAATAGTGAGACCAAAAGTTATTTCATCTATTTCCCATTTATTTGGTATAATAATGATATGAAGCTCTATTTTCCATTACGTTGGAATGGTGAAAAATTCTTTTCGTTCTTTCCAATCATCGGTTCATTTAAAAATATGTGGGAAAGAGATAAGATATCATTTTTATTTTGGCCCCTTTATATTAAGAGTGATTTTAAAAATCACAGTACGATTCATCTTCCTTTGCCATTTTTATCCTACACTTATGGTGATGAGAAAGGTTTAAAAGTATTCCCTTTGTTTAGATACAGATATAAAAGTAATGATTATTTTAAGTCTTATTTTCTTTGGCCCCTTATTCACATTCAGAAAACGGCTTTGAGTTCATCGTCCCCAAATTATATTACAATGCTTTTTCCATTCTTTTGGATCATCAAAGAAGAATCATTATATAATCTGAATATTTTTCCATTTTATTGGAGAACTGATACTCCAACATATAAATCGAGAGGCTTTTTATATCCGATATTTTTTATGAGTGAAAATGAGAAAGAAAAATATAAGGAGATTAAGTTATTCCGATTGTATACGAAAAGATGGGGAGAATCAGAGAGTAAAGCTCATCAATTTTTCCCCATTATAGGTCGGGTAGAACAGAAAGAAAAGATTCAATATTATTTCTTATGGCCCCTATTTTTACATAATGTTTATACACCAGAAGAGCGGATATTAAAAACAACACTTCTTGCACCTTTTTTCTATCACAAATACAGTAAATGGCATAAAGATGATTCAGAAGAAAAATCTACTATTATATTTCCTTTATATTATAGCAATTGGAAAAGTGATGGAACGAAAAGGAAAGCAATTCTTTGGCCCCCATTGTTTTATGAAAAGGTTGACAGTTTTGAAAGAAATTGGTATGCGTTTTTTGGACTTTATAATCAGAAGTCTGATGACAAAGGTAACAAAAAAATTTTTGTTCTGAATAAATTATTTAGAAAGGTGAAAAAGGTAGACGGAGAAAAATATATTGAGTTTAATCCATTTGTTTTTCATCTTAAATTAGGTAATCGAGAAAAAGAATTTTCTCTTTTGGGATGGTTATTTAGTTATCGAAAAGATAATAATACATCATATTATAGATTTCTATATGTTCCTTATGAATTTGAGTTGTAAAGAATATGGTGATAGCATAATAAATATTTCAAAAATGTTTTTCATAATTAATGAATCCCCCTCACCCTTCCCTCTCCCCTATGGGGAGAGGATTAAGGTGAGGGGTTTGGGCTTGGAAAGGATACGGAATCAATTATTTGAGGACAATAATTTTTGAAAATTTATTATGTGATAAAATCATTTGATAAATTAGGATGTTACAAAAATAGAAAAGGCTAAAAATGAACATATTTAAACGAACAGAAAATTGGTTTATTAGAATTTTTGAATCGGCAGGGGAGCAAGTTATATTATTAGTACAAACGGTGATTGATATTAAGGATGTGTTTTTTAGACGGGATAAGGTTTTTAAGGAAATGCTCAAGATGGGTTATAATTCGCTTCCTCTCGCTTCAATGATAATCTTTTTTACAGGTATGGTCGTAGCATTACAAACAGGGATTGTTCTAAGACGATATGGTTCAGAACAGCTCATAGGTTCAATCGTTGCTCTCTCAATGGTTAAGGAGATGGGTCCTGTTATTACATCAATCATTGTCTCGGGACGAGTTGGTTCAGCTATGGCGGCTGAGATTGGCAATATGAGCGTATCAGAGGAAATTGATTCATTGAGGATGATGGGAATAAGTCCGGTTAGTTATCTTGCTATGCCAAGGTTAGTCGGTTCAATGGCAATGTTACCCATTCTTATTGTATATGCCATTATTATTGGGATAATTGGAGGAGGTATTGTAACAGTTTCTTATTTAAACGTAGGTATAATGTTATACTATAAACAAGTAATGCGGTCTATATTACTTGATGATATAGCCAGAGCTCTTGTAAAAGCATTTGTATTTGGAATTATTATTTCAAATTCAAGCTGTTATTCTGGATTCAAGACTCAGTACGGAACTGCGGATGTAGGGCAATCAACCACAAGAGCAGTTGTGCTTTCTTTCTCATTAATTTTAATTTCTGACTTTTTCCTGACGAGATTTTTAGAATAAATAAATGTAGCGGTATCAATAAAATTATTTTATGTAATTATTCTAATATATTTATGCTCAATAATTTATTGAATGCAATTTTTCGATACCATGTGTTATATGTATTGATTATTGCGTAGCAATTTAATATCATAGCCACGGGTTGCGAAGCTACCCGTGGTATTAAAGAATAAAAGTGATTTTAACTCCGTAGGTGTTAAATAAAAAATATTTTATTAAACTAAATCATGATTTTATTTCGTTCCTTGGGTTGACAGATAAAACCGTCAACCCAAGGTTAAGTTATTTAACTGCTACGCAGTTGGCGATAAAGATAATAAATCTGAAAAGAAAAATATAAAGTTAGAGAAAAGGTTGAAAAATGGAAGTCATCGTTAAAGACCTGTACAAAAGTTTTAATGGTAATAATGTCCTTAAGGGTCTGAATATAAAAATTGAAAAAGGCAAAACCACAGCAATCATTGGTAGTAGTGGTATGGGAAAAACGGTTCTTTTAAGACATATTGCAGGATTGATGAAACCTGATAAAGGCTCCATTATGATAGATGGATTGGAAATCACAAATCTTTCAGAGAAAAAGTTAAATGCGTTAAGAAAAAAGATGGGGATGGTCTTTCAAACAGGTGGATTATTCGGCGCTTTAAATGTTGAAGATAATATGATGATGGCATTAAGAGAATCGAGAAAATATTCTGAATCGCAAATGAAGAAAGTAATTAAGGAAAAATTAGCTTTGGTCGGATTAGCCGGAACAGAATCGTTAATGCCATCTCAACTCAGTGGTGGTATGAAAAAACGATTAGCTGTAGCACGGGCATTAACTTTTAATCCCCAAATTATTTTATGGGATGAACCCACAATGGCTCTGGACCCTATTTTGTCGGATAATGTTGATGACATTATTATTCAAATGAAAAATGAATTTCAGATTACGCAAGTTGTTGTCACTCATGATATGATATGCACGGAAAAAACTGCTGATTACGTTGGGATGATTTATGATGGTATCATTATACAATTCGGAACTGTTCAAGATTTGAAAAATAGCAATAAAGAAATAGTCCAAAAGTTTATTTCAAGGAGGTAATAAATATGAGCAAAGGTCTATCTATAAAAGTTGGTATGTTTGTTATCATAGGATTTATTCTATTGGGTGCCTTCTCATTAATGTCTGAAGGATTTAAAAAAATGAAAGGGACTTATTATGTAAAGACGCATTTTAAACAAGTGGCTGGTCTTAATGAAGGTGATTATGTCCTTTTAGCCGGTGTCCATATTGGTTATGTAAATAAAATCATAATTAGCAAGGAATATAAAGATGTAACATTGGAATTGAGAATATTTAAGGAAACAAAAATTGCGAAAGATGCAAAAGCTCGTCTTGAATTAATCAGCATTATGGGATTAAAATCTGTTAATATTTCAATGGGCGATCCAAACAAAGGGTACATAGAACCAGGAGGGATTATTGAAGGTGAAGAAACAATTGAATTATCACAGATGATAGCTTCTGTTAATGATGCAACGAGTAGCGCCAAAGATTTTATAGATTCGATTAATAAAAATCAGGATGAAATAGCTACTCGGGTTAAAGGTATTCTTGATGAAAATCGAGAGAATATCAAAAAGACAGTTGATTCTATTGCTGAAGCTGCACCGCAGTTTAAGGATACTGTTGCGAATATCAATGAAGCAGTCTCATCAATAACTGATGGTAAAGGTTCTATAGGTAAGCTTTTCACGGATGACACAATGTATAATGATTTAAAGAGTTTCTTTGATGGAACGAACGATATTATTGCTCAGGTGAAAGAGGGTAAAGGATCTCTTGGTCGATTAATCTATGATGAAAAGATGTATACTAATGTGTATGAAACCTTTGAATCGGTGAAGAATACATCAGACAGTCTGAATGAAGTAGTCAATGGCAACAAGGAAGATGTGAGAAATGTTGTGGAAAGTTTCAAAAAGTTTAGTGCCGATTTAAGTAAAACAGCAGAAACATTCAAGGAAATCTCAGAAAATATTAAGAAGGGTGAAGGCACGATTGGCAAACTCGTAACGGATGATACGCTCTATAATGATGCCCGTAAAGCGATAACTCGAATTGATGAATCCTTTGCAGAATCACAAGAACAAAGCGTCATAAAAACATTTGTGGGTGTGTTTTTCTAAAATATTTTAACCACGAATTACACGAATCTCCACGAATATTAAAATAAATGGAACACAGATTTTAATTATTGAAAAATTTTTTATTATATTTCTCATCCACTTTAATCTGTGTTAATCCGCGGTCTGTTTTTTTAAATAATTAGTGTTGATTCGTGCAATTCGTGGTTACAGGTTTTAAAATCTCTGTGTTCTCTGTGGTTTGATTAATATGCATCATTCATTTCTTGATATCTATTCAGATAAAATCTCACCGATTCATAAGATTGACCCACGAATAAAAATACTTATTTCTATTTTACTAATAATATTTGCTGTAACAATTAATAATCTTTTTGAATTTATTGTTCTCTCATTAATTCTACTTATCTCTATTTTCTTCTCAAATATTCCCATAAAAAATATTTTTATCAGGTCCTTGAAAATTATACCATTCATTTTAATTTTATCAATATTTATCCCATTCGTAAAGGGAGGCTCAACTCTAATTCAATTTAAATTCATCATACCAATAACAATTGGGAAAGAAGGGCTGATTTTATTTAGTAAAATCGTATTGCGTTCATATTTGGTTGTCCTAATAACAATAATCCTTATCACCACAACACGCTTTACGTCCTTATTAAAAGGGTTTGAAGGATTAAAATTTCCTCACATATTTATCTTAATTCTCTCCTTTATGTATAGATACATTTTCCTTTTCTTTGATGAATTTGAGAGATTATTAAGGGCAAGAAATTCAAGAATGATAAAACCAGGGATGTTCCTGAAAATCAAAAGTCTTGCTTATGTTATTGGAACGATGTTTTTAAGAACCTTTGAAAGAAGTGAGCGAGTTTACGAAGCAATGATTTCCCGTGGATTCACAGGCGAAATTATCACAATGGAACAGATGAGTGTGAAAAAATTGGATATAATTATTTTGGGTTTTGTTATTTTGATATTATTAATTATGAGATTAATAAGTATTTTATAAGATGTCAAAGATTGCTAAAAACAGTTTTCACGACTTGTTGTAGATTTGTGAACGAACATTGGAAAGACTTATTGTTTCCTTCTAATAAATATTATGTTCTTAAAACAGTGTTCATCCGTGTTTATTAGTGGTTTGTTTAAGTATTTAAACACTACGACACAACGAAAACGAGTATTTTTATTTAACCACGGATGCACACGGATTAACACGGATAAAATCTGATTTTTTAATGTTCTATTATATAAGATAAAGTCGAGATGAATTTTGTGGCAAAATAGTTTTATGATTTATTTATACATTTGCCAATCAATATCAACGGAAGGTGTTGGGAGTTGGTAGAATTTCATTTCTCCAGGGAGATTATCTAATGTTACATCTTTGTCCAATTTTGTTATTGTTCCATCAGAGTTCATTCTAAATACTGCTAAAGTTGACAACAATCCTTCTTGTTCTAAACGATAATCATAAGCAACAACAACAAATTTCCCATCAGGTGTTATTGCAGCTGATTGGGCTAAGGGCAACCAGAAATATTGTCCATTAAAAACGACATCCCCATTTTCTTGAACATTATAAACCTGCATTCCTGCTAATCC